>JAEEGF012101551.1_pt1 | contig 66576 bp, 63 predicted proteins | sample 9134171 | NCBI WGS metagenome assembly JAEEGF01 (sample SAMN16246542, study PRJNA631951) | gut metagenome | biome: gut microbiome; feature: rumen; material: AP-attached | host: Bos | place: Iran: Karaj | collected 2018-10 | reverse complement strand
TTCGTCATAATGGAGACGATAAACCACAAACGGGATTTCAAGATAAAAAAGTTTTCGGATATGCCCATATGGGTGGCATTTCTCATTGGCTGTTTTCAGGTCCTTGCCCTTGTTCCGGGCACATCAAGATCCGGCGTTACGATAATCGGCGCGATGATCCTCGGCTGTTCAAGATTCATTTCCGCCGAATTTACATTCTATATGGCAATACCTGTCATGGCCGGCGCAAGCGGACTGAAAGTTCTTAAATACTTCAAGGCCGGAAACACCTTCGCCTCAAACGAGATAATAGTGCTTGCCCTCGGCTGCGCCGTGGCATTTGTTGTTTCTTTGTTTGTAATTAAATTCTTTATGGGATATGTAAAGAAAAAAGATTTCAGATTTTTCGGATATTACCGCATCGTGCTCGGAAGCGTGATTCTCGGAATACTTTACAGCAATGTGTTTGCGGGGATATTATAATAATAGAAGAGTGAGACTGGGGGACGGGGTCAGAGTCTCATTTTTGTAGCAAAAATGAGACTCTGACCCCGTCCCCCAGTCTCACTCTGACTTAAGTCCCCCTGTCTCACTCATTTACAGCTTTTTCCCTACGGTCTCTTCGCAGTAGATACATCTGTATGTCTGAGTTTCGGGATTTGCAAGAGTGAATACCTGTTTAAGGTTTCTTTCTACAGTTGTTACGCATCTCGGGTTTTTGCATACAAGTACATTTGTGAGCCTTGAAGGAAGCTTCAAGGCTTTCTTTTCGACTATAACGCCGCCGCGTATTATGTTGATGGTGATGTTGTGATCAAGATATCCCAAAACATCAAGATCGACCTGGTCGAGGCCGCCTTCTATTTTTATTATATCTTTCTTTCCCATCTTGTTGCTCTTGACATTTCTTATCATCGCAACCTGGCAGTCGAGCTTTTCAAGCCCAAGGTGCTTAAATATCTTTGTAGACATTCCTGCCTGAATATGATCCAAAACGATTCCTTCATCAAGTCCGCTTATATTTAACATCTGAACAATCCTCCTATAAAGATAGACCAAGCAATGTCATTATAAGTGCCATTCTTGCGTAGACACCGTATTGTACCTGCTTGAAGTATACGGCTCTGGGGTCTTCATCTACCTCGACGGCTATTTCGTTTACGCGGGGCAGGGGATGGAGAACGAGCATTTCAGGGGAGGCAAGGGCCATCTTTTCCTTGTTCAGGATGTAAAAGTCCTTCATGCGGATGTATTCTTCCTCACTGAAGAAGCGTTCCTTTTGTACACGGGTCATATAAAGGATGTCGGCATCGGGTATTGCGTCTTCAAGCTTTGTGAGCTCTGTGAATTTGCATCCGTTTGCCTTAAGAACATCCTCGCGGATATAATCCGGAACGCGGAGTTCGGGGGGAGATACCAGTATGAAAGAATTACGGGGGTAGCGCACAAGAGCTTCGATAAGCGAGTGGACCGTTCTGCCGAATTTCAGGTCACCGCAAAAGGCGATCCGCAGGCCGGAGAGAGTACCTTTTTCCGAAAAGATCGTATTGAGATCGGTAAGTGTCTGGGTGGGGTGCTGATGTCCGCCGTCACCGGCATTTATTACAGGAATATTTGAATTCTGTGCGGCAACGTATGCTGCGCCTTCCTTTGGATGACGCATGGCGATGATATCCGCAAAATAGTTTATTACCCTTATGGTATCGGCAATGGTCTCGCCCTTTGCGACCGAAGAATTGGCTGCATCCGAAAAACCGATGACATTTCCCCCAAGGTTTATCATTGCGGTCTCAAAGCTTAATCTTGTACGCGTGGAAGGCTCGTAAAACAGGGTGGCAAGCTTCATGCCGTCGCATACTTTGCTGTACTTTTTGGGATCTTTTTTAATATCTCCTGCAAGCTTTAAAAGGCTTGCGATCTCATCCGTGGACATGTCCAGAGGACTGATAAGATGTTTTGCTTCTGACATTTTTGTTTCTCCTTAGATAAATGAAATAAGTTCATCCGTAGTCTTGCGCTTAGGTGCGGCCGGTTCTTCGGCAGCATAGCCAAGGGCTATTAAAGATGCGATCTCAAGGTTATCCGGAATATTCAGGATAGCATTTAACTTTTCTTCGTCATAGATGCCCATGATAAGAGTTCCGAGGCCGTTTTCATATGCGGCAAGGCAGAAGGACTGTGCGGCTACGCCGACATCAAACATCTGCCAGCCTTTTTCCTTTGGAGTGGAAAAGGAGCCGTCGCGTTCGTAGCCCGATCTTGATTTTACCATGGCTGTTACCACCAGAACGGGAGCCTGCTTTATGATCCCTCCGTTGTGGTTTGAAGAACAGCATTCGTCTGCGATCTTTTCCTTTAAAGCAGGGTCATCTATAACAAAATATCTTGTTACCTGTGTATTCTTCCATGAGGGAGAAAAAGATGCTGCCTCTATGATAGAAGTGATAAGATCTCTTGATACAGCGTCAGGCTTGTATGCTCTGATGCTTCTTCTTGATTTGATGCATTCAATAGTATTCATATAATACCTCCCAATATATATTCGTGCCAAATTCCACACGCCTCTCATTATACATTATTAAAAAAATACTGTAAAGACATAAAAGAAGATATTTAAAAAAAGTTGATTTTGCCGGCGGGGAAAATGGGTAAAAACGAGTTTATTTGTGTATTTTGCTATGGCAAAAATACACAAATGCACAAAATGCACAATGGGGCATATTTATAAAAATAATCATTATGTCAAAATTTACAGTCGCTTTAATTTCGTGAACGAATTATGAATTTCCTCAAAAAAAAATGTACAAAATTACCAAAGGTTGCTTGCCTAAAACTGTGTATTATGTTATAATGCTTGCATACTTAGATAGTGTGACTTATTGCGGGCATTTTGGGTAATATGCACAAATACCGTGCAGGGTCCATATCTTACCGGATGCATTTGGAGACGAGTATGAAAAGCTTTTTTGCAGTAGACGGACCGCTGATCAATTTCCTTACAAAAACCGGTCAGCTGATCATTCTGACTGTACTGTGGCTCATATGTTCCATCCCCGTTTTTACGATCGCTTCCGCAGGGGCTGCCTTTTATTACGCGGTCATCAAGTCTGTAAGAAGAGAAGTCGGTTACCCCGCAAAAGAATTCTTCAGATGTTTTAAGCTAACCTTGAAAAAAGGGGCTGCCGTTTCGATCATACTGGCATTGTGGACATATCTTCTCTGGGTCGATATCAGTTTCATAAGCCGTATGGAAGATAGGATGCATCTGGTAATGTATATCGGAATATATGCCATGGCATTTCTTTCGATATCGGCATGTGTATATCTGTTCCCGGTCATGTCAAGGTTTGATGTAAGCATCAAAAAATGGATCAAAATGTCGCTTAGCCTCATGATCCGCAGGCTGCCGTTTACGGTCGTTCTTGCGGGGAGCATATTGCTGATAGCCTGGCTTGCATTTTTCTATATGCCCATTGTGTGCATAGTTGTCATACCCGGAGTATGGACGTATTTGGCAACCTTTCTCATGGAACCTGCCCTTAAGCTTTATATGCCTAAGCCCGAAGAGGGGCAGCCCAAAGAATGGTTTGATGAATAATAACGAAAAGAGGAGCAAAAGGATGATGAAACAAAACAGATCCCGAAAATCCATGGCTATGATCCTGGCATTTTCGACAGCCCTTACAGGCTTTGGCGGGCCTGCGGCTGCAAAGACGGATACTTCCGTCGACGATTATGAGGATATCATCAGTACGTATAACATCAATATGGATATCCTGTCTTACGATGCCTACAGGTCAAAGGCGGGCGATGAAAAGCCGGGCAGCGACATTATCATCGAGGCAAAAGATTACTCGAGATTTGTTGATGCCAACGATAACGAGACCGAGGCTAAAACGGAAAAAGACTATCATCCCGAAGATACCGGTAATTATATAGAAGGAACTTCGGTCTATGTTGACGAGGCGGGTCTTATCGAATATGACTTTACCGTTCCCGAAACAGGCTGGTATTATCTTTCTCTGAATTATATCCCTGTTGAAGGTTCAAGTGCGTCCATTGAAAGAGGTTTCTTTATCGACGGTGAACTTCCTTACCAGGAAGCGGCAGACGTCCTTTTTGACAGAGTCTTCACCAACGAGATCAAAGAGATGCTTACGGATGCCAACGGCGTAAACTTAAAGAACTGGGAAACGGATAATCAGGGCAACGACCTTAAGCCTTCGATGATCGAAACTCCCGAATGGATCACGGAATATCTTTTTGATGCAGAAGGATATATCACACACGAGCTGGGCTTTTATCTTGAAAAAGGAGATCACACCCTTACGATGGTCTCGCTTCGTGAGCCCATGCTTTTAAGACAGCTAAAATTCGGACAGCCCGACAGCGTTTCATCCTACGCTGAAAAGCTTGAAGAGTGGGACGCAAAAGGCGCGTCAAATACTTCGGGAAAGACCATAAGGATAGAGGCCGAGAACGCCAGCAAGACCTCATCCCAGATGCTTTATCCCGTCCAGGATCAGTCATCGCCCGCAGTTTATCCTTCAAGCGCAAAGACACTTAAGAATAATTCCATAGGCGGCAACTCCTGGAGACTGACAGGTCAGTGGATCGAATGGGAATTCGATGCTCCCGAGACCGGTTACTACAATATAACACTTTTTGACAAACAGAACTTCGTAAGAGGTATCTATGTTTCGAGAAAGATAACCATAGACGGCGAAGTGCCTTTCGAAGAGGTTTCGGATTACGGTTTTAAGTATTCCCAGAGCTGGAGAAAAGAGACCCTTTCCGACAAAGATGAAAATCCTTACAAGTTCTATCTCGAAGAGGGTCATCACACCATCAGAATGGAAGTCGTTCTCGGCGATTTCTCCGACATCATCAGTGATGTTCAGGATATCGTAACAGAACTCAACGCAGTTTACAGAAGCGTTATCAGAATCACGGGTGTTGCTCCCGATGCCGACAGAGACTATCAGATAAAGAGCAGCCTTCCCGAACTTTCGGCAACATGCCGCGACCTTTCCGAAAGACTTGACAAGGTCATAACCGACCTTCGCTCGGTTGCCGGAAGAGGATCGGATAAGGAAACAGTCCTTATTACAATGCGTGACGAACTCGAAGAGCTTGCAGACAATGTCGAATTCTTCTCAAGGACCATCGGTACATTCAAAATCAATGTCCGTGCCTGCGGTAACTGGATCACTCAGGTACTTATGCAGCCCCTTCAGATCGACACGATCTATATCACATCTCCCGAAGAAAAAGTTTCCGTTGCACACAACAACTGGTGGGAGAGCCTTTGGTATGAAATAAAGAGACTTTTCTTCTCATTTATAATTGACTACAATCAGGTAGGTAATGTTTCGGATTCTTCGGCCGAAACAAAGACCATCACCCTCTGGGTAGGTACCGGTCGTGATCAGGCAAACGTTATCAAGGACATGATCGATGAATCCTTCACGAACAATACCAATATCGGCGTAAATGTCATGCTGGTAGATGTCAACACGCTTTTGCAGGCAACGCTTGCAGGGCAGGGGCCGGATGTTGCGATACAGGTCGCAAACGACGTTCCCATGAACTACGGTATCAGAAATGCGGTAGTAGATTTGAGCAGGTTCGATGACCTTGACGAGGTTTTGGGAAGGTTTAACAAGAGCGCATACAGAGCATTCCAGTTTAATGACAGCACATATGCTCTTCCCGAGACACAGACATATCTCATGATGTATTACAGAAAGGATATCTTAAAGGACATCGGTCTTGAGATACCTAAGACTTGGGATGATGTAAAGATCGCAATGGCAGTCTTGAACCAGAACCAGATGGAATTCGGTATGCTTCCACAGGAACAGGTATTTGACATGTTCTTATACCAGTCCGGCGGTGAGTATTACAATGAAAACGGTTCCACATGTATTCTTGACAACGATGAAGGCGTAAATGCATTCAAAGAGTACTGCGCATATTACACCGATTACAAGCTCGATAAAGAAACATCGGTAGAAGACAGATTCCGTACAGGTGAATGTCCTCTCATCATTTCCGATATTTCAACATACAACAACTTCCAGGTATCCGCACCCGATATCAAGGGTCTGTGGGGTATGGCAGCTATTCCCGGAACCGGCGTAGACAAAGACGGCGACGGCGAATACGACGAGATCTTAAGAAGTGCCGGAAGTGCCGGTACCGCAACAGTAATAATGAGCGCAGCCAAGGATTATGACAGCTGCTGGGAATTCCTGAAATGGTGGACGGATGCGTCTACTCAGGTTCAGTATTCAAGAGAGATGGAATCACTCATGGGTGCTTCCGCAAGAGTAGCTACTGCAAACAATGAAGCTTTCGCAAAGCTTGCATGGCCCGTAAGCGATCTTGAGACGCTCCTCGAGCAGAGAGGAAATCTTCTCGGCATACCGCAGGTTCCCGGTTCATACTTCACATGGCGTAACATCAACAACGCATTCTATTCCGTAACGACAGAAACGGATACGGTATCTCCTCGTGAGGAACTGATGGACAAGATCATCCTCATCAATGACGAGATCAAGTTCAAGCGTGCGGAATTCAATCTTGACTGATAAGGAGGGATAGGAAATGACTTCAAATCAAGAGATAATCGCTAACGTCAGAAAAAACAATACCCTCCGCAAGAGAATGGCAAGAAGCAAAGCTTCATATTTAATGTGCGGCCCGTACTTTTTACTGTTCTTCCTTTTCACGGTACTGCCGGTGCTCACATCCATAGTACTGAGCTTTACCTACTTCAACATGTTGGAGGCTCCCACCTTTATCGGATGGGACAACTACATAAAGCTCATCCTCGATGATGATATCTTTATGGTATCCCTTAAAAATACCATGATCCTCGCGGTGATCACAGGCCCCGTCAGCTACCTTTTGTGCCTGCTCTTTGCATGGATCATTAACGAATTCAGGGGAAAATTAAGGGCTTTTTTAACACTTATCTTTTATGCACCTTCCATCTGCGGACAGGCATATCTGATATGGAACATAATCCTTACCGGTGACCGTTACGGTTACTTAAACGGTCTTTTACTCAAGCTTGGCGTTATAGACAATGCCATCCTTTGGATGAAGACGGAAAAGTACGTTCTTCCTATATTGATAATAGTTCAGCTGTGGCTGTCCCTTGGTACAGGTTTCCTTTCATTCATTGCAGGTCTTCAGACAGTAGACAAGTCTCTTTACGAGGCTGCCGCAATGGACGGTGTAAAGAACAGATGGCAGGAACTCTGGTATGTAACACTTCCCGCCATGAAGCCTCAGTTGATGTTCGGTGCCGTTATGCAGATCACGACATCATTCTCCATCGCAGACGTTTCCATAGCGCTTGCAGGAAATCCTTCCGTAAACTATTCGGGTGCGACTATAGTTACACACCTTATGGACTACGGTCAGACGAGATTTGAAATGGGTTATGCCTCGGCTATAGCAGTTATCCTGTTCCTGCTGATGGTAGGCTCTAACAGACTGGTACACAGATTACTTAGAAGGGTAGGGGAATAATATGGCAAGAAAGAAAAATTACATGAAGCCATATAAGAAAAAGCTTTTCCGTAAAGAAAAACAGCTCAACCGTTCCGCTGCCGGAAATGGTCTGTTATTCACCCTTATGATCATATGCGGTATATTTATGGCTTTGCCGCTGGTAATGATCGTAAACAACGCACTTAAGCCTCTCGATGAAATATATCAGTATCCTCCAAAGATATTCGTTAGGAACCCTACCTTCGAAAACTTTTCGGATCTGTTTATATTGATGAGTGATTCGTGGGTGCCTTTCTCAAGATACATCCTCAACACCGTCATCATCACAGGCCTCGGTACCTTCGGACACATCATCATTGCATCGCTTGCCGCATATCCTCTTGCAAAGCACGATTTTCCCGGCAAGAACATGCTGTTCAAGATGACAGTCCTTGCGATGATGTTCTCCTGGGTAGTTACCCAGATTCCGAACTACATCATCATATCTTATCTTGGACTTAACAATACATACTTCGCGCTTATCCTGCCGGCATGTGCCTATTCCATGGGTCTCTACCTTATGAAGCAGTTCATGGAGCAGATCCCGGATTCGCTTCTTGAATCGGCAAGACTTGACGGCGCAAGCGAGTTCAAGGTATTCAGGACCATCATGATGCCTAATGTCAAGCCTGCATGGCTGACACTTGCAATTTTCCAGTTCCAGAGCATGTGGGGCAATCAGGGTACGGGCTTCCTTAGAAGCGAGCAGTTAAAACCCCTGCAGTACGCACTCAACCAGATCACACTCGGCGGTGCGGCCCGTGCCGGTGCATCTGCTGCTGTTCAGTTCATAATTGCAGCGATCCCGATCATATTCTTCCTTGCATGCCAGAGCAATGTCCTTGAGACCATGGCATCATCAGGTATGAAAGATTAATAAGGAGGACAGACATGAAAAGAAGATTAAGAACTTTGATTTTGGCTGTCATCCTGGTTATGGGCATTTTCGGCGAGGACCTGGCCGCATTTGCCACAAATGTACCTTATGACACCTACAATTACGATTACTGGGACGATATGGTAGCGACTCCCGCCGCATACGTTCCGGATAAAAGCTATTCAGGGTCTTACTTCACATATAACGGTGAGAGCATAGGAAACTTTGCGACACCTCAGGATATCTTTGTTGCGGAAGACGGTATCTACATTGCCGATACAGGAAACAAGAGAGTCATAAAGATATCTCCCGATATGAAGACGGTCCTTGAGATCTTTGACAAGTTTGAGTACAACGGAGAGAGCTATAAATTTGATTCGCCCTACGGTCTTGCCGTATCCGATTCAAACAGGCTCTATGTTGCGGATAAGATCCAGAAGAGAATATGGGTATTCGACGAAGACAGAAATGTTGAGCTTATGATCGAGAATCCCAAGTCCGAGATACTGGATGACGATTTCGATTTCGCACCCTTAAAGGTTGCAGTCGATTACGCTAACAGAATATATGTTGTGGCTGCGGGTAAGACTCAGGGTATTCTGGTTTTTGACAGCGAAGGCAATTTCACTTCATTCTTCGGTACCATTCCCGTTAAGATAACACCATGGGAAAGATTCTGGAGAAGAATATCCACCCAGACACAGCTTTCAAAACAGGCTCTTTTCATCCCTACAGAGTTTACGGGAATAGACGTCGATCCCGACGGATTCGTTTATTCCACAAACTATGACACGGCAGGATCGAAAGCTGTCATGAAGCTTAATCCAAAGGGTGAAGATGTTATCCGTAAAGGCCAGAGAGGCTCTATAGCCGGTGATGTCAACATAAACGGAAAGAGTGATTATTCCGGTGCTTCCACACTTGTGGATATTGTTTACAGAGGAAGAGGAATCTATTCTGTAGTAGACTCAAAGAGAGGTCGTGTTTTCACATACGACAGTGAAGGTAACATCCTTTATATCTTCGGAGGACTCGGATCCCAGGAAGGAACATTTGCTGTTCCCACCGCAATAGAAGAGCTTGGCGACAAGCTTGTAGTCCTTGATCAGTCAAGAGCGCAGCTGGTAGTATTTGCGCCCACCGAATACGGACGACTTATCAATGAAGCCGTAGGTCTCAGATACGACGGCGACGAAGCACAGGCCGTAGAACTCTGGAAAGAGGTCCTTAAGCTTGATGAGAACTTTGAGCTTGCAAACGACGGTATCGGAAAGGCTTATCTTACAGCCGGCGATAACGAGCAGGCCATGAAGTATTTAAAGCTTGCCATGGACAAGAAGTATTATTCGGTCGCATTCAGACGTTACAGAAATGAATGGCTGAAAAAGAACCTCGGAGTCATACTGACAGTCATCATCGTTTTGATCATCGCGCTTGTCGTTTTGAGCAAGGTGATGAAGTTCAAAAAGAAAAAGAAGATGAAAGGGGGAAATAACTAATGAAAAAGCTCAGAGCATTTTTTAAGAGTGACAGATTTAAGTACCCCTTACATGTTTTTTCACATCCAGCCGACGGCTACTATGAGATACGCCACAGAGGTATGGGAAGTGTTCCGATGGCGATAATATTCGTCATTATCTACAGCTTCTGCTTTTCAATGAACCGTATACATGCAAGCTTTGTGGTCAACAATGTTAATGAAAGAAGCGTAAATGCATTTACGGAACTTTTGGCTGTTTTGGCACTTTTCCTGCTGTTTTGTGTTGGCAACTGGTCGGTTACCTGCCTGATGGGCGGAGAAGGAAGATTTAAGGATATAGTTATCTGCGTGGGATATGCGATGCTGCCTTTGATAGTAACAACTATCCCCGCTATGATCATTTCCCATGGAATAGCCGCTAACGAAGAGGCATTCTATTCGATCATCATGGGGCTTGGAACAGCATATGCGCTTTTCATGGGCCTTATAGGCATTATGACCATCCATAATTTTACATTGCTCAAGACTCTTCTTTCGGTCTTCCTGACTTTTGTCGCAATGTTTATTATCATTTTCGTGTTTATAATGCTTACGGACCTTGTGGATCAGGTATATGGATTCTTCCACAGCATTTATCTCGAACTGCTTTACAGAGGATAGGAGGACAGGATATGAAATTAGGCAAAAAAATTCTTATCATATGTCTGGCTGTTCTTCTTGTCGCAGTCGGAGAATATGTTTTGTATTACGTATTCCATTACGTAAACTTTAAAGATTACAAGGATACGCTTTCATCCTACACGGTTGAGGCTGGCTCCGAGTATTCGCCAAAGGAAAAAGGAGCAAAGGGCGATTACGATCTTATCGCCGAAAACGATAAGCTTGAGTTTTATGCAGATCCCTCTACAGGTGACATCGCCGTATATGACTTGGCAGATGATACATGGTATTATTCTACGCCGCTGGATATCGATGAGGATAAGGTGGCAAATGCCGATAATAAAGAGAAACTTAAGTCACAGCTTATAATCAATTTCTTCAACCAAAACAGAAACGAAGGTATTTATACCTCAAGAGGAGAGGTTATAGATGTAGATCCTTCGCAGCTCAAGGCGGAGAATATTGAAAACGGTATAAGATTCATCTATCATTTCAAGCAGAAAGCTGCTTCGTCCGAAGTCATCCCTTATGTTATTTCAAGGGAAAGATATGAAAACTTCACATCCCGGATGTCCGAAAAGACTCAAAAGGATATGAAGCAGTTCTACAACCTCAACGAGGAAGAGGACAGATACGAGATCATAAACAGCTTGTCAACAGGTAAAGGCCAGGCAAGAAATTACGATAAGATCTATAAAGCCCTTTACAATGAGGCAGGATATACGGATGAGGATTATGCCATTGATATGGCAGACACCGAATTCACCGTAAATACCAGAGCATCATTCTATGTAACGCTCGAGTACAGACTTGAGGAAGACGGACTTAGAGTAAATGTTCCGACAGGTGAGATAAAGGAAGTAAACGGTTCCATCCATTCGATCGAGGTCCTTCCGGGCTTTGGATATGCAACCAAAGAAGATACCGGATACTTTGTCGTACCCAACGGTTCGGGCTCTCTGATCAATTTCAATAACGCAAAGAACTCCCGTTATTCGGCATACATTTACGGTATCGATCCTACGCTTGCAAACTATACAAAGGTTGAAAATGCGGATACAGTAAAGCTTCCGATCTTTGGAGTATGCTATGATGACCATTCACTGCTTGCGGCAGTGGAAGACGGAAAGTCTCTCGGACAGATAAATGCATATACTGCCGGAGGCACAGCAGCGCTTTCAAGCTATAATACATCAAGCTACACCTTCTATTTAAGAGGAAGTGAGACGCTTGGAATGTTCGGAACGACAGGTAATGCCGCAAATCTTCCGATAGTTGAAAAGACATTTGCCGATGTAAACATTCAGATACGCTACAGCTTCCTTGGCAAGGATAATACCGGTTATTCGGGAATCGCAAATTATTATCGAAACGTTCTTGAAAAGAGAGGAGATATCAAACCCAACGGCGATCCTTTATCGACGGAAGTTTCGGATATCGGATTCTACTATGATGTCATAGGTGGCGTAAAGGTAACGGACTTCTTTATGGGAGTTAAGTACCTCGGCGTTAAGGCAATGACCACATACGAGCAGGCAAAAGAGATGGCTACATATCTTGCCGGCAAGGGTATAAGAAATCAGGTAGTCAATTTCCAGGGATGGTTCAACGGCGGATATTATCATGATGTGGCCGACAAGGTAAAGATGATAAAGAAGCTTGGAAGTGAAAAGAAGCTTAATGAGCTCACTTCGTATATCGAGGGTATCGGCGGAAGGATCTACGCGGATGTTGCATTCCAGAAGGTAACAGATATATCAAAGAGATATAATCAGACATATGAGGCTGCAAAATACTATGCAGGTTATTCACTTCTTTTGGGACAGGTAAACCCCGTAACGCTTCGTCAGACAGCAAGCCTTGGATATATGGAAACACTTTATTCCATTGTTTCGCCCAAGTTCCTTGTAAGATATGTCGACAAGTTCATATCCAAGACAGAGGATATGAAAGTTACAGGTTTCTCGCTCAGAGACCTCGGTTCGGTACTTTCTTCTGATAAGAAGAGAACAGAGATAATCAACCGTGAAATGGCTCTTGACGTAGTAGAAGCACAGCTTGCCAAGTTTGCCGATAACGGTGACAAGAAAGTAATGGTAAGTGCCGCTAATGAGTATGCTGCAAAATATGCGGATGATATCATAAATGCACCCATCGCGCAGAACAGTTATTACAGTGTGGATGCCGAAATACCGCTTTATGAGATGATCTATCATGGATATGTCGATTATGCGGGTTATAACATCAACACCAGCGATACATATGATGTGGATGATATTTCATTAAAGCTTATTGAATTCGGCTGCTCACCTCATTTTGTATTCACTTACTTAGAGAGCAACAACATGAAATACACCGGTGTAAACGATGTATATGCTTCCACATTCGATACATGGAAGGATACGGCCGTAAAGATCTATGAAAAGGTCAACGACGCGCTTAAAAACGTAAGATACGCAGTGATCGTAGCTCATGAAAGACTGGATGAGGGCGTTTCAAAGGTATCATACAGCAACGGTGTAACGATCTATGTAAATACTACAGCTTCTTCATATTCGGATGATGAGATAAGCATCGAGGCGAAGAGTTATGCTGTGAAAGGAGTAAACTGATGAAAAAACGTGGTTTGACATTAATGCAGAAGCGTGCAGTGGTAGGTTTACTCTTCATAATGCCATGGCTCCTTGGATTCGTATTCTTTTACGTAAGAAGTATCATAATGACGATAGGCTTTTCGCTCAGCGAAGTCTCGATAAAGGACGGAGGCGGATATAATCAGAGCTTTGTCGGAGTACAGAATTTCTTCTACATATTCCAGGAGCATGGTTCATTTAACGAGACGCTTGTAAGTTCACTCGGCGATATCGTGATAGACGTTCCTCTTATCATTTTCTTCTCGCTTTTGATGGCAATGCTGTTAAACGGCAAATTCAAGGGCAGGACACTGGTAAGAGCGATATTCTTCCTTCCCGTTATCATGAATTCGGAAGCTATCGTTAAGGCTATGGATCTTTCAAGACAGATCATGGCGGCCGGTGTATCGGCAAGTTCTTCGGAGATCATGGAATCCGCATCCGGAGGAGTTAATATCGAATACTACATGGCACTCTTCAAAACGCTTGCATTACCTGAGGATATTCTTGATTACGTTGTTGCCGCGGTCGGAAGAATAAGCGATATCGTTTCTCTTTCCGGTGTGCAGATAGTAATCTTTATCGCAGCCCTTCAGGCTATCCCGAGCTCCTTATATGAGGTTGCAAGGATCGAAGGTGCTACTACATACGAGACCTTCTGGAAGGTCACCTTCCCCATGGTTATGCCTCACATCATCACCAATATCGTCTATACGGTAGTGGATTCGTTCACCAATTCGAATATCGTTAACCTTGCATATTCTGAATTCAGTGATAATCATGCATTCGGTTCATCCTGCGCAATGTCCCTTGTGAGTACGTTTTTGATATGCGGACTTCTTGGCATAGTTGTCGCGATGATCTCGAAACGAACGTTCTACTATAACTAGGAAAGGAGGATCTCATTCGTGGCTGATATTAATGAAAACACTGTTGATAATGTTAACGAAGCGGCGGACAATATTGCGGAAGCTTCTGCTGAAAACATATCAGGTGCCGTAACTGAAAACGCAGGCGGAGATTCTCCGGAGCCTATTAAGGATGTTGCTATTGAAGAACCCAGAAAAGCGGGCAAAATAAAGAAAGAAAAGAAGAAAAATAAGACGAGTCTTATCAGTTTCTTCAGAGATCCCGAATATGATAACGACAGAAGAAAAGCGTTAAACCTTTTCAAGAGGATCGTTCTTGGGCTTTTCAGACTGATCGTACTTGTGGGTATAAGTTATGTTATTTTAGGCCCAATCATAGGTATCGTTGCAAAATCCTTCTTCTCTGATGAGGATGCATACAGCCCACTGGTCTATCTGATACCCATGGAACCGACGATCACAAAGTATACGACTGCCATGGAACACATGTCATACTGGCCTACGCTTAAGAATACGGCCATTTATGTTCTTGCGCTCATGGTTATCCAGGTATTCATCTGCTCGATGGTCGGATATGGATTCGCAAGATATTCATTCCCGTTAAAGAAGGTCTTATTCGGATGCGTAGTGGTAATGATCGTTATTCCGATCAATACTATAATGTTCCCGCTTTATGTAACCTTCCAGGATTTCGGGCCTTTCGGAAACCTGTTAAAGACACCGATCCCCGTTGTTATCATGACGGTATTCGGAACCGGACTTCGTTCCGGTCTTTACATTTACATTTTCAACCAGTTCTTCAGAGGACTTCCTAAAGAGATCGAAGAGGCTGCATTTGTCGATGGTGCCGGCATGTGGTATACATATTTCAGGATCATGCTCATGAACTCGTTGCCTTCGGTAGTAACAGTTGCCATATTCTCACTTGTATGGCAGTATAATGACACATTCTTTGCTTCACTTTTCGGTGTAAGCTCAAAGATAGTAATCAGTAAGGCTATATCATCGGTCCAGGCAAATATTGCAAATGCACTTCAGATCAACGACCCTACGATAAGCCAGCTTTACCTTTATGCAGGTATAGTACTTGTAATATTGCCGGTCATCATCCTTTACTCTCTGCTGCAGAAGCAGTTTGTTGAAGGTGTTGAGCGAAGTGGTATAGTAGGCTGATATATTCACTGTCTGGATAATTTATACATGACAGAAGAGTATATAAAAAAATCTATAAAGACAGGAGGGGAGCATACATTTTTTAATTACCACATTTTTTAAAAATTCTTAAGGAGGAAAAAAAGTTATGTTTAACAAAAAAAGATTATTAGCTTTGACAATGTCAACAGCTATGATCGCTTCTGCTCTTGCAGGCTGCTCATCAAGCAGCTCAAAAGAGGAGTCAAAGGCTTCTACTTCTACAGAAGCTACAAAGGCACCTGAAGAGTCAAAGGATGAGCCTGTAACTACTGAGGCTGAGACCGATGCTCCGGTGAATGAAGGAAAAACATCTTATGCTTTGGAGGCAGGTAAGGTCGTAGACTTTGAAGACGGAAAGTATGAATTCGTCAGAATGAACGTTCAGAGCCCTCTTACAGACGACCAGTCAACACTTGAGATCGCAGATTTCAACGGCTCAAAGGCTCTTAAGGTCACTCCTAAGAGTGATGCGGCAGGTACTATCGAAAAGATCGGTATCGATGTATCAAGCCTTCTCGGAGACAAGGTTGCAGATGTTGCAATGGTTAGAATGCAGATCGGCGTTGAAGGCGCAGACGGAAACTTCTATCCTTGTACAGGTACTGTATTACAGAAATTCTCAGATGCTGCAGGTAAGAACTGGGTAACTTATTCAAAAAATAAGAATCCGAGTGAATTTGAATTTGAATTCTCCGGCGCATACGACAAGAGCGCAAAGAATGTGCTTCAGATAACGAAGAATTCAAACTCCGGAGATAACTCCGATACAGCTTACGGCAAGACAGGAAAATATTCAACAGTTTATATTGACAACATCGTATTCTATGATGCTGACTCAAATCCCATAGAAGTAAACACTTCAGCAGGATTTGATGAGCCCGACGGCTTCAACAAGGCAGACTGGTCAAACCTTATTAAGGTGGAAAATCAGGTAATAATCCCCGGATTTGCTGCTTCAGATGTTGGAGGATGGAATCAGAGACCCGACTGGATCATGGATATCCATGATGAAGAAGTACAGATCGAAGCAGTTGATGATAAGGGCGAGCCGATCCTTGATGAAAACGGCAAAAAGACATATGTCGTAAAGAAAGATGCAGACGGAAATCCTGTCACCGATGAAGACGGCAATCCCGTATACGAGACAGAGACCAAGAGTGTCGGAAGCTTTGACTGGACAGAGGTAATGAAGCCCGGTACAGTATTTACACTTTATTTCACCGCTGAAGAGTCAACGGATCTCAACCAGTACATCTGGTTCGTTCTTCAGTATGGTGATTACGGCCTTGGCTGGAACAGAATCCTTGATGCTCCTACGGCAGCAGGCGACGGAATCGTTCGTGAAGACGACGCCGCAACAAAGAAGGGACACCTCTTTGCTGTAAACGACAGCTTTACAATGGCTCAGGTTACATATGAAGAGATCGTTCAGTATATTGCTGACAAGTATGCAGACAAGCTTCCTGAAGGCGTTACAGCTGAGGATATCGTATGGAACGGAAACTTCGGATTCCAGGCAGAAGCCGGCATGAAGTGGACTCTTAACGCTGTTACATACGCACTTGATCAGAAGTATTGATATAAGCTGTTAAACTAACCGTATTATGTTATAAATTTCATTTGGAGGAAAAAAATGAAAGCAAAAAAAGTATTTGCAATGTCACTTGCTTCAGCTATGGCAGTAACAGCAGTAGGATGCTCAAGCTCAAGCAGCAAGAACAATGATGATACAAAGGACACAAAGTCTACAGATTCTAAGCAGACTGATGATTCTACCAAAGACTCAGGCACAGATGAGACCAAAGGGGCTCCCAAGCCTGCAGGCAAGAGAACCATCACAATGGCTACATGGTGGGATATGTATTATACATCAGCTCACAAGGACGTTGACGATCAGCCCGATGTTTCAAATTACGAGACAGCTCAGATGCAGCTTGACAACATGAGAAAGATCGAGGAGAAGTACAATGTCGAATTCTATGCAGAGAACATGACATGGGACGGCGTTATAGCTTCAATCAACGCATCTATCATGGCCGGAAAGCCTGACTGCGATATTTACCTTACCGACCTTCAGTTCGGTGTTCCCGCTGTATTAAAGGGATATGCACAGTCAGTTGATGAGTACGGTGCAGAAGACAGGATCAAGGAAGCTACTGTTGCAAAGGGTCTTAAGATCGGTGATTCCGACAAGACTTATCTGTTCACGGAGCAGGCTATAAACTCAAATTCTGTTTATGTACTCGGATTCAACATGGATATGATCAAGGCAGAGAACCTTGAGAACCCTCAGGATCTTTACGAGAAGGGTGAGTGGACATGGGATGTATTCATGGATTACATGAAGAAGCTCACAAAGGATACTGACGGTGACGGCGCTACCAATGTATACGGATACGGCGGATGGTGGACAACATTCCTTACCTACATGCTTATGGCCAACGATGCAGATATCGCTGCAACAGACAAAGAGCACCTTAGCGATCACAAGACTGTAGAGACCATTTCTTTCATGTACGATATGTACAATGTTGAAAAGGTTGCTCGCCCTTGGAATGCCGATGACTGGGATTATAACAACGATTACAAGTCAGGCGAAATGGCATTCTGGATATCAGCTAACTGGATCGCAAGCGGTAACGGTGACGCTGACGAAACAAAGATTCCTTTCGAAGTTGGTATGGTTCCGTTCCCCATGGGTCCTTCATGCGACGGAGATTACAATACAAAGGCTACAGCAGGTAACTGGTACATGATCCCTAAGGGCATCGCAGATTCAGACCTTGTATTCAATGTAATGTATGACTGGATGAACTGGTATGATTACGATAACACATATCGTGATGACAACGAGTGGGCTAAGAACGTAACATATGCTCCTAAGGCAGAAGATCCTGAGAGAAACTTCAATCTCCTTCTCGGTGCAGCATCTAAGGAAGCATTCGATCCTTGGGGCTCAATGCAGATCGACGGACAGGGCGTTATCAACATGTGGGAGATAATGAATGGCGATAAGACAGCTGCTCAGTACGTAGAAGAGAACAAGCAGCTTGTTCAGGAAGCTATCGATCAGGCATTCGGAAAGGGAAAGTAATTATTTTTAAACTCATTTATGTGGTAATAAATGAAAAACTGTATGGGGCCGCGGCTTTAAGCCGCGGCCTTCCCCTTTTTTCAGTACATATTGTTTTTTTTGCTATATTTTGTTATAATCCTTCCTGTGATACTTTAGATAAGGAATGTGACTAAATGGAAGGTATGACCTCATATATAATAATCGGCGCAATTTCGGCCGCATTTATTGTACTGATGCTGCTTGGCAGCAAAAGAAGAAAAGAAGAAGCCATAAAAAAGATGCTTTCATCATACGGAAGCGTAAATAAAAGAAAATATGACCATGAACAGATGATGTGCATACCTCATTATTTCGGGCAGCACAGAAAAGGGCATTTTACCATTGATGACATTACATGGAACGATCTTGACATGGACAAAATTTTCATGATGCTTGATGTCACCAATTCTTCGGCAGGTCAGGAATATCTGTACTCGGCCTTAAGGACACCTTATACGGATAAAGAAAAGCTCGAGGAAAGAGAGAGGGTCATAAGCTACCTAGACAAGGCTGATCAGGACAGGGCAAAGCTTCAGACAGAGTTTTTCAGGCTTGGCTTTACCAGAAGGATATCCATATTTGATTATCTTTCGGGCTTTATGAAGCTTGAGGTAAAGCTTGGGCCGGTAAGATATCTGCCCATCATTTTGTTTGTCGCTTCAATAGCTTTAATGTTTGTCCATGTTTCATTCGGCATGCTGGCATTCATTGCTATGCTCATCACAAATGTTCTGTTGTATTTTAATGAGAAAGCATCGATAGACAGTTATTTTGTCTGTACGGCATACATAGCAAGACTTGTAAAGTGCGCACGTAATGTTTCGGAACTTGACATAAAGGCTCTTGAAAGCTATCTTTCTGACCTTAAAAAGGCATCTGCCGATTTGAGACCGATAATAAGACGAGCCCGTTTTATAACCGATCCGAGAGCCGTAAGCGGAAGCATTTCCGACACGGTGCTCGAATATGTCAATATGATACTTCATATCGATCTTTTGATGTTTTACAGGTCCCTCGATCTTGTGAAGAAGAATACCGATTCAATTGGAAAGATCATCAAAATAATAGGGGAGCTTGAGACCGACATTGCCATAGGCAACTTCAGACGGACACTTCCGTTTTACTGCACACCGGAGTTCACCGATAAGAACAGGCGGATAAAGGCTGTGGATATATATCATCCGTCGATCGCTGAACCGGTCTCAAACTGCATAGATGAAGAAAAGAGCATTCTGCTCACAGGTTCAAATGCTTCCGGAAAATCCACTTTTTTAAAGACTGTGGCAATAAACAGCATACTGGCACAGACTGTGCATACCTGTATGGCACATGAGTTAGAGATTCCCATAGTGAGACTTATGACCAGCATGTCCTTAAGAGACGATCTTGAGAGCGGTGACAGTTATTATATCGTCGAGATAAAAGCGTTAAAACGTATTCTTGATGAGGCGGCAAGAGAAGAAAGCTGCCCCGTTCTTTGCATGGTCGATGAGGTCCTTAGAGGTACTAACACGGTCGAAAGGATCGCCGCATCTTCGCAGGTACTAAAAAAGCTTGATGAAATGGGAGTGTTCGTTTTTACGGCGACACATGACATAGAGCTCACATATATGCTTGAAGGCACCTATGCCAATTATCATTTCAGCGAAGAAGTAAAGGAAGATGATGTCTATTTCAGCTATATCCTTCACAAAGGGCGTGCGACCACGCGAAATGCCATAAGGCTTCTTGGTATCATGGGATATGACGAAAAGACGATTGAAGCAGCCGAAAAAAGCGCTGCGTATTTTGCCGAAACGGGAGAATGGAAGCTATGAAAGAAGTAACTATCTATTCGGACGGGTCCTCAAGGGGAAATCCCGGTCCGGGCGGTTATGGCACCATAATCGTATATGTGGATGAAAACGGCGCCAGGCATGAAAAGGAAATGTCGTGCGGCTACTTAAACACAACCAATAACCGCATGGAGCTTTTGGGCGCTATAAGGGGACTCGAAGAGCTCAGATACCCATGCATATGCCATATGGTCACGGATTCTAAATATGTGACCGATCCTTTTAATCAGAACTGGATAGAGGGGTGGCAGAAAAAAAACTGGAGAGGGGCAAGCGGCCCCGTAAAAAATACGGATCTTTGGAAACGTCTTTTAAAGGCCATGCAGCCTCACACAGTTTCATGGCAGTGGGTAAAGGGGCATGCCGGGCATCCTGAAAATGAAAGATGTGATGCCCTGGCCGTTGCGGCCGCCCTTTCAGGCGATCTTTCGGTGGATGAAGGTATGATAGTGTAACATTTATCTTGAAATCATTCTTTCTTTATGTTATACTTGCATGTTGTTTGCGTTAGGAGGTGATCGCATGGCGGCATTTTGGTCAGAAGTACTCGTAGAGGGTATAAAATTTGTTTTTTTGGTTTGCGTTGCCGTGGGCGGAATATTCGCAGGCATAGCACTCAGAAAGCATAAAGACAAAAAAGATGAAAAATAACGGCCGTTTTTTTACGGCTGTTTTATGTTAATAAAATAAAGAGGTTTTTAAAATGGAAAAGCGCGGTGTAAACGAACTTAGAAAAATGTTTTTGGACTTTTTTGAGAGCAAGGGCCATCTTAAGATGAACAGCTTTTCTCTTGTCCCTCACAATGACAAGAGCCTGCTTCTCATCAATTCCGGTATGGCACCTTTAAAGCCGTATTTTACGGGGCAGGAGATCCCGCCCAGGCGCAGAGTGACCACATGCCAGAAATGCATCCGTACAGGCGATATCGATAATGTTGGAAAAACTGCAAGACACGGCACATTTTTCGAAATGCTCGGTAACTTTTCTTTCGGTGATTATTTCAAGAAAGAAGCCATCACATGGACATGGGAATTCCTTACAGAGGTAGTGGGCCTTGATCCAAACAGACTTTATCCGTCTGTATATGAAAATGATGACGAAGCTTTCGAGCTTTGGAACAAGATGATAGGAATAAGCGCTGACCGTATATTCAGGTTCGGCAAGGCAGATAATTTCTGGGAGCACGGCACAGGTCCCTGTGGCCCTTGTACGGAAGTTTATTACGACAGAGGCGAAAAGTACGGCTGCGGAAAGCCCGGATGCACGGTTGGCTGCGACTGCGACAGATACATGGAGATCTGGAACAATGTATTCTCCCAGTTCAACAATGACGGTAAGGGCAACTATACAGAGCTTATTCAGAAGAATATCGATACGGGTATGGGCCTTGAAAGACTTGCATGTGTAGTACAGGATGTTGATTCCATGTTTGATATCGACACCATGAAATCACTCCGCGACCATGTATGTTCTCTTTCCGGAAAGAATTACGGACATGACGCACAGACCGATGTTTCGCTTCGCGTTGTCACAGACCATATAAGATCTGTAACATTCATGGTATCCGACGGTATCATGCCTTCAAACAGCGGAAGAGGATATGTCCTCAGAAGACTCCTTCGCCGCGCATGCAGACACGGAAGGATCCTTGGAATAAAGGGCGCTTTCCTTACAGAGCTTGCAGGTACTGTAATAGAAGGATCAAAGGACGGATATCCCGAGCTTGCGGAAAAGAAGGATTTCATCTTCTCGGTAATAGCTAAGGAAGAGCAGCAGTTTGGAAATACCATCGACCAGGGCCTTGCCATACTTGCAGGCATGGAAGATGAAATGAAGGCTTCAGGCCGCACTGTGCTTTCGGGAGATGACGCATTCAGGCTCTATGACACATACGGATTCCCCATCGACCTAACCGAAGAGATCCTTAATGAAAAAGGTCTTTCATATGACCGTGAAGGTTTTGAAGCAGCAAAGGCTGCCGCAAAGAACAGATCCGCAGGAACATATGTCGGCAATGCATCGATGTCGGGAAGGGCAGAGTCAGTATATGACGGCCTTGATCCCGAGATAGGATCTGAATTTGTCGGCTATGACAGAACAAGCGAAAAGGCAGTTATCCTTGCGCTTACAACAGATGCAGACAGTGATGACGCAGAGATAACGGATGCTTTATCGGACGGCCAGAAAGGTACGATAATACTCGACAAAACTCCTTTCTACGGAACAATGGGCGGTCAGATAGGTGACACAGGATATATCAAAAATGACGCAGGAACTTTCTGCGTAACAGAGACGATTCATCTTGCGGGTACCAAGATCGGCCATGTTGGATATATGGTTTCGGGAATGCTCAAAAAGGGCGATTGGGTGAATGCGGATGTTGACAAAGATGCAAGATCTGCCACATGTTCCAACCACAGCGCAACGCATCTGCTTCAGAAAGCTCTTAAGATGGTCCTTGGTAATCATGTCGAGCAGAAGGGGTCGATGGTTTCACCCGACAGACTCAGATTCGACTTTTCTCATTTTGAGGCCATGACGCCCGATCAGATAGCCGAAGTTGAAAAGATCGTAAATGACAAGATCGCTTCTCAGATCCCCGTTGTCACACAGGTGCTTGGAATAGAAGAGGCAAGAAAAACAGGAGCTATGGCCTTGTTTGGTGAAAAGTACGGCGAAACAGTAAGAGTCGTATGCATGGAAGACTTCTCCAAGGAGTTCTGCGGCGGAACCCATGTTTCAAATACAGGCGCGATAACCGCATTCAAGATCGTTTCCGAATCAGGTATTGCTGCCGGTGTAAGACGTATCGAGGCACTTACGGGCAGAGGTCTTATGCATTATTATTCGGAGCTTGAAAACAGGCTGAATGAAGCTGCAAAGGCTGCAAAGACAAATCCTGCCAAGCTTTGCGACAAGATCGTTTCAATGCAAGAGGAGATCAAAGCTCTTACCGCAGAAAACGAAAACCTTAAGAAGACCATAGCAAACCAGTCCATGGGCGATGTAATGAGCGGTCTTACAGAGATAAACGGCGTTAAGTTCCTGCCTGTTTCCATCAAGGATGTGGATATGAACGCATTAAGGGATCTTGGGGACGACCTTAAGGCAAAGATAGGAGAAGGCATCGTACTTATCGCAAGCGAGGCCGGTGATAAAGTCAATCTTCTTGCAACGGCTACAGAAGAGGCTATGAAAAAGGGCGTACATGCAGGCAACCTTATAAAGAGTATCGCAGCCCATGTAGGCGGTGGCGGCGGCGGACGCCCCAATATGGCTCAGGCCGGAGGAAAGAACCCTGCCGGTATTCCGGATGCCTTAAAGGCCGCAGCAGAAGTTTTGAAGGAGCAGATAAAACTGTAAAAAGTGTTTGTCGGTACAAAAAACTGGCGATTTATCAAGGGTTTAAATTTCTTCTTGACTAATAAAAAAAATATGCTATAATCGTGAATGTGCGATTTTTGATATTCGCATAATTCCTCAATCGGAGGGAGGGTTGAAAGAGCATGTCTACCATTATCGTAAAAGAGAATGAGAGCCTGGACAGCGCACTGCGCAGATTTAAGAGAAACTGTGCAAAGGCAGGCATCCAGCAGGAAGTCAGAAAAAGAGAGCATTACGAGAAGCCTAGCGTAAAGCGCAAGAAAAAGTCTGAGGCTGCAAGAAAGCGCAAGTATTAATAAGATTTTCAGAGGATCATCTACAAAAGGTGGTCCTCTTCTTATTTTGTGCAAATGGTGCAAAAGCATAAAAATAAACAAAAAAAAAACTATTATTTGTTTATTTTCTACTTGACGATTTTGCCTGCTTTGGATAACATAATCATGGAATATTTTTTTATCCGATTTAAATTTGGAGGTAACTATGAAAGAGACAGCGCTTGTCATAATGGCAGCAGGTATCGGAAGCAGATTCGGAGGCGGCATCAAACAGCTCGCCGCAGTCGGACCGAATGGCGAGATCATCATGGATTATTCCATTCATGATGCTATTGAAGCAGGTTTTAACAGAGTAGTATTTATTATCCGCAAAGATATCGAAGATGTGTTTAAGGATGTTATCGGTAATCGTATCGCAAAGATCATTCCTGTATCATATGTTTATCAGAATCTGTATGATATACCGATCGAGTTCTCGGTTCCCGAAGGCAGGGTAAAACCCTGGGGAACAGGCCAGGCAGTCCTTGCATGCAAGGGAATAGTAGACTGTCCTTTCCTCGTAATAAATGCAGACGATTACTACGGAAAAGAAGCATTTGTAAAGATCCATGATTATCTTATAGAAGATCATGACAGCGACAAAGCCTCATACTGCATGGCAGGCTTTATTCTCGGAAACACTTTGAGTGAAAACGGCGGTGTTACAAGAGGTGTCTGCTCTGTGGATGCAAACGGATATCTTGCAGATGTTGTCGAAACATCGGGCCTTATCAGAAAGGATGAGTTCACAGTTCTTGCGGATCAGGACGGAACGATCATAGATCTTTCGGCAGACAGATATGTTTCAATGAATATGTGGGGCTTCACGCCTGATATTTTCGACGAACTCGAAAAGAGATTCATAACCTTCCTTAAGGGAGTAAATGAAGTCAATGCCAAGAAGTGCGAATACCTTCTTCCCGGCATTGTAGACCAGCTCTTAAAAGAAGGTCTTGCTACCGTAAAGGTCCTTGAGACAAGGGATAAGTGGTTTGGCGTAACATATGCCGATGACAAGCAGTATGTAATAGATTCGTTTAAAAAACTTATCGAAGAGGGAGTATATCCCGCAAATCTCTTTGATTGAAAACAGTTGAAATTGATCTGATTTTATGCTAAAATGTGTTTCGTCACGGCTGACACGGCCGAAGGCGAAACACTTATGCGGATGTGGCGGAATGGTAGACGCAGCAGACTCAAAATCTGCCGGTGGTAACATCGTGAGGGTTCGAGTCCCTCCATCCGCATTACCAAAGTGATAACGCCGGTGATTTGCCGGCGTTCTTTTTTCTGACGGAGGTTTTCACCATTGGAAAAGAAGAATAGATCACGTATAAGCAAATATCCGGCAACCTGTCTGGTGCTGACATTTCTCATAATCTCTTTAAATCTGCTTGCAGTATGCTTCAAAGGTTTTTCCGATTGGCATGTAAAAAAAATATTTCCGCTTGCGGTCAATACTCTCGGCAGGTTTTTCGGGGCTTTCCCCGTAGCGGTGGGCGATATTTTTATAGGTGTCATGGTGCTTTTGATCCTGACAGGGCTTTTGATGCTCATTGTATCCGCCATATTTAAGGGCAGGATACTTAAAGTGACAATAAGGCTGTGGAAAGTACTTTTGATGGTTCTGCTTGTAGTCGGGCTTGAGCTTACCGTAAACTGGACCATGCTCTATCACACCACATCATTAAGAGAAGCAAAGGTGCCTTCCGGCAGGGAATATACCAACAAGGAATATGCTGCAGTGTACAACTATGTGGTGCAGCAGCTGAATACGCTTGTAGGCGAGGTCGAAAGAAATGAAGACGGCATAGTTATATCAAATGTGGATGTGAATGCCGAGGCGAAAAAGATGCTCACATCCCTTGCGGACAAATATCCTATGCTTGCAGGGTATTATCCCGATCCCAAGGATATATATTTTGCAAATATTTTCAGCCAGAGAGGTATTCTGGGATATTATATGCCTGTCACAATTGAGTCAAATATCAATCCTCTTATGAATGATATAAACGATCCCGTGACGGTATGCCATGAGCTTTCTCATCTCAAAGGATATATGAGGGAGGATGAGGCAAATTTTATAGCAATAATCGCCTGCATGAATTCATCAGAGCCGTTTTTCAGATACAGCGGATTTATTCTTGCATACGATTATCTATCGGGAAGTTTTCCTGTCGAATCGGGCCTTGGCCGTCTTGCAGTAGATGAGAGAGTCATATATGACGATGTTTTTATAAGCGATGAAAAATGGGTAGAGATCGAAAAAAGCTCGCCGCTTCCGACAAGCGTCGTAAAGGAAGTGAGCGATAAGCTTATCGACAATTCACTTAAGATCAACGGAGTGGAAGAGGGTATTGGAAGTTATGGAGAAGTCGTGACGCTTCTGCTTCATTATTTCCTCGACAGATAATATGGGAAAAAAACTTTTTATTGCCGAAAAACCCAGTGTCGCGAAGGAATTCGCAAGGGTCTTAAAGGTAAACGGCAAAAACGCGGACGGATATATTGAATCGGATGATGCGGTCGTCACATGGTGCGTAGGGCATCTTGTGACTATGAGCTATCCGGAAGAATATGACCCGGCTTTAAAAAAGTGGTCGCTTCAGGCGCTGCCCTTTTTGCCGGCAAAATATAAATATCAGGTCATAGACAGCGTCAAGAAACAGTTTGACATCGTATCAGGCCTTTTAAACCGCAATGATATAGATACGATCTATGTCTGCACCGACTCGGGAAGAGAAGGGGAATATATCTACAGACTTGTGGATGATATGGCCGGCGTTTCGAAAGAAAAAGCGAAAAAAAGAGTCTGGATAGATTCCCAGACTGAAGAAGAGATCCTTAAAGGTATAAATACGGCAAAGGATCTTTCAGAATACGATCACCTTGCAGCGTCCGCATATCTTCGCGCCAAGGAAGATTATCTCATGGGAATCAATTTTTCAAGGCTCCTTTCACTTAAATTTGGGCCCGTGGTAAGCAAAGAGCTTGGAAAACAGTATGTTGTTCTTTCAATAGGCAGGGTAATGACATGCGTTCTCGGCATGGTGGTAAGACGCGAGCGGGAGATAAGGGACTTTGTAAAAACGGTCTTTTACCGCATATTGGGGCAGTTTGTCATAGGCGATGAAAAGACGGTCACGTGTGACTGGAAGGTAAATGAAAAAAGCCTTTTTTATGCTCATCCGGGTCTTTATAAGGACAACGGTTTTTTAAAGGAAGAGGATGCCGACAAACTCATATCTTTTTTGCTCGGCGCAAAATGCGGCCGTATATCCGGAATAGAAAAAAAGAAGGAGAAAAAGAATGCTCCTTTACTGTATAATCTTGCGGAGATACAGAATGATTGTTCAAGGAGATTTAAGATAAGCCCGGATCAGACGCTTGCGGTCATACAGGAATTATACGAAAAGAAGCTTGTGACATATCCAAGAACGGACGCGAGGGTACTTTCGACGGCCGTTGCAAAGGAAATAGATAAAAATCTAAGAGGCCTGACCGCATACGGGCCGCTTTCGGAAAATGCCAAAGAGATCCTGGAAATGGGGAGCTATAGGGGCATTGCAAATTCCAAATATACAAATGACAAGCAGATAACGGACCATTATGCCATCATTCCCACAGGGCAGGGATTCGGAGCTCTCTCATCATTAAGCGACAGATCAAGGGCCGTTTATGATCTTATAGTAAAAAGATTTCTTGCGATCTTTTATCCGCCCGCAGAATATAAAAAGATCAGCCTTTCGGTAGAAGTAAGTCCGGATGAAAGCCATACGGAACTCTTTACGGCTTCGTTTAAGACGCTTGAAAAAGAGGGATATCTGAAAGTGGCCGGGATACCTTCTGCGGCGCCAAAAAAGTATGCCGAAGAGGAAGATCAGGACATCAAAAACGATCCAGAGATGTTAAAATGCCTTGATGGCCTTAAAAAGGGCGATGAGATCGGAATTAAAGGATTTAACAAAAAAGAGGGTGAGACTTCCCCTCCTTCAAGGTATAATTCGGGATCTTTGATCCTTGCCATGGAAAATGCAGGGCAGCTGATAGAGGACGAGGAGCTTCGTGCTTTGATAAAGAGCAGCGGTATAGGTACCAGCGCGACAAGAGCGGAGATCCTTAAAAAACTTGTCACGAACCAGTATCTTTCCTTAAATATCAAGACACAGATATTCACGCCCACATATTTCGGAGAGCTTTTATATGAAGTCGTTCTCTGTTCGATGCCCAAAATGCTTGATGCAGAGATGACGGCAAGCTGGGAAAAGGGATTGTCCTATGTGGCGGACGGGTCGATAACACCCGAAGAATATGAAAAAAAACTTGCATCATTCATTTCTGCAAGAACGGCCGGTGTAAAAAACATTCAGCAGCCGGGTCTTATATCGGCAAGATTTAATGCCATCAGGCCTTTCTATGCATCAAGATCCAAAGGGAGATAAGGAGTAAAACATGGGAGTTAAAAATACAGAGCTTTTTGATACGGCACACACTATGGCCGCGCCACTTTTTTTCAAATACGATCATCCTTGGGAGATACTTTCCGAGATAAAGAATTTCATCCTGCTTGCAGGTGAAAGACTCGGAGAAGATTATATAAAGAGGGGCGATGATGTATGGATCCACAAGACGGCAAAGGTCATGCCTTCCGCAGCGATCTTTGGCCCCTGCATCATAGGACCGAATACCGAGGTAAGGCATTGCGCTTTTATAAGAGGTTCGGCGCTTGTCGGCGCGGACTGCGTTGTCGGTAATTCGACAGAGCTTAAAAACGTCATATTGTTCGATCATGTTCAGGTGCCTCATTACAACTATGTCGGAGATTCGATACTTGGATATTATTCGCACATGGGTGCGGGCTCCATCACTTCAAATGTGAAATCCGACAAGACAAACGTGGTCGTAAAGGACGGAGAAAACTTATATGCTACAGGCCTGAAAAAGATGGGCGCGATACTCGGCGACCATGTCGAGGTCGGATGCGGAAGCGTGCTTAACCCGGGAACCGTTATAGGCCCTGATACCAACATTTATCCGCTGTCTTCGGTAAGAGGAGTGATCCCTGCGGGCTCTATTTATAAAAAACAGGGAGAAATAGCAAATAAACGTTAAAAACACTTGATTTTTCGGTTTTGATATGATATCATTACTATTCGTGTAGGCCATGTTTTGGATCTCATACAAAACATATCGGGCATTGGAGGTGAATTTATGGAAACCTTGAAGATGGTTCTTACAGTTATATTTGTTTTGATAAGTCTTATCATTACGATCATCGTACTTATGCAGGAAGGCAAGCAGGCAGGTCTTTCCGGTTCCATCGGCGGCATAGCCGATTCATACTGGGGCAAGAACAAAGGTCGTTCGGCTGAGGGTAAGCTTGAAAAACTGACCACGGTTCTCGCTGTACTGTTTATCGTGATCGCGCTTGTCCTCAACATGGGATTCTTTGCTTAATAAACTGTTTATCCTATGTCCGCCTGTGGGCGGACATTTTTGTTTATTTATTGACTTATATGGCTGCTAAAGGTATAATCATTTATTGGAAACGGAGCAGTGTGATCATGGAAGGTATAAAGCTGATAGCAAATAATAAAAAAGCATATCACGACTATTTTATCCTGGATAAATATGAAGCGGGAATAGAACTGGTCGGAACAGAGGTAAAATCCTTAAGGATGGGAAAATGCAGCCTTAAGGAATCCTTTATCAGGATAGACAAGGGAGAGGTATTTGTCTACAATATGCATATCTCGCCATATGAAAAAGGAAATATATTTAATCGCGATCCTTTAAGGGTAAGAAAGCTTCTTTTGCATAAAGCGGAAATAAACAAGATGCTTGGAAAGACCGCGGAAAAAGGATTTACCGTGGTCCCGCTTCAGGTCTATTTCAAAAAGGGTAAGGTTAAAATGGAGATCGCTTTGGCGCAGGGTAAAAAACTTTATGACAAACGCGAATCCATCGCAAAGAAAGATCAAAGAAGAGAGACTGAAAGAGATTTCAAGGTAAAGAATCTTTACTAGAAACCAGAAGGGAAAAGGAGAATTGTAATGAAAAAGAGAACGATCAGTATAAGCCTTAATTCACCGGTAGTGCTTGCATTTTCAGCGCTTTGCCTTATTGCGATGGGGCTGAATTATCTGACCGATGGGTGGACGAATCAGCATATTTTTTCCGTATACAGGGCTTCTTTGCTGGATCCGCTCACTTATATAAGGTTCTTTGGCCATGCGGTCGGGCACTCGGGCTGGAGTCATTTTCTGAACAATATCATGCTTATTCTTGTCGTAGGCCCCTTGCTTGAAGAGAAGTACGGCTCGCAGACCATACTGCTTGCAATACTTGTCACATCGCTCATAACCGGAATCGTTTATTTTATATTCTTCCCGAACAGCAGACTTCTTGGCGCAAGCGGCGTTGTATTTGCTTTTATTCTCATGTCCTCGTTTACAAGCATTAAAAACGGCGAGATACCGCTCACTTTCCTTCTTGTGGCCGCACTTTATCTCGGGGAACAGGTCTACGATATCTTTTTCGTAAAAGACAATGTATCAAATCTTACACATATCATAGGCGGACTTGTGGGTGCTGTTTTCGGTTTTATCTATAAGCCTGTAAAAAAGAAAGGATAATGATGGATAAAGAATTGCTTGACGGTCTTAAAGGCCTTAAAGAAAAACTTGAAGAAGAGGACAGGGATGTGATAGACGAATTCCTCCAGGTCTGCAATGTAATAAAGGACATGGATGAACTGGACGAGTATTCGGATCTTTTGCTTGGAATCGCAGACGGTCTGGATGAAGAAGACCAGAAGATCATATATGATATTATAGACAATATTCAAAAATAGGATGCCTGGTTTTTGGCATTGATTTTTGTTTATGCATGTGCTATATATAGTAGCATGCATGCTTGGGGTTGTACTGGTTTCGACGGGGATCCTGAAGTATCATAAGCCATCCGCAGACCGTATCTGCGCTAAAAGACGGAAATTAAATATAAACGCTGACGAAACAAACGTAGCAATGGCAGCCTAAGCGCTGTCCGTCGGCGCCGGGTAGACACATCGATCCGGCGTTCGGCGTCATCTTAGGATGTGAAACTCATCGTCTTAAGCTTTGCGGATGATGAAAATTTATGAAGCTTACCTTTTGGGCGCCCTTACAGCCGGGCGGTCGTAAAGGGAATCAAAAAAGACTGTATATGATGGTAGAAAGTGGTATGAATGGTTTTTCGGACAGGGGTTCGACTCCCCTCAGCTCCACTTGTTTAAAGTTTCATATCGTAAAAAAATCCGCCGGCCTTCTGGCCGGCGGATTTAATTGTTTTTTGATCAACCCTGAACCTGAACGATACCGCTGATGCCGGCACCTTCAATAAAGCTCGCAGTGCAGTAGCTCTGCATAGAGTAGTCATAGTACTTCATGCATGCAAAACCGTCTTTTTCAAAGAAGTTTACGAAATAGTGGGAATAAGTCCTCTTGTCTATTTCCTCAGCGCGCATATTATAAACCGTGATCTCAAGTCTCTGGTCGATGATGTTTTTTACATATATCCTGTTTTTTTTGGGAACATAAATAAATTCCGTCTCGGGAAGTAGCGGAATTGAATATCCGGAAAATAGGTACTTCCAGGTTATCGAATTTTCGGTCCTCTCGATCTTCATGTTACAAGTGCCTCCTCGTTCTCGTATCAAGTAATATCATTTTATCGTTCCTATTATAGTACAAAAAAAATAATAATAAAAGAGGAAAAATAAATTTTTTAAAATTTTTTATAAATAGATCTCTATCAGATCCCTCTTTATAAACTATACGCTTTTTTTAAATAAAAAACAAGTACCGCATTAAAAACTATATGTAAAAAAATAATGAAGTATTTTGGCTATTTTTAAACAAAAGATACAATTTGGGAAAAACAAATGCCCCGCAAACGGTTTAAAATTTTATTCGTGCTTGTAAATAATGCCTTTTTGTACTATAATGCACATATCTATGTGTAATGCGCACTTTTTGCGGAAAGGAATTACGATGATAAAAAGCATGACCGGTTTCGGGCGCGGTGAATCACAAAGCCAGCTTGGAAAAATTACGGTAGAGATCAGGTCTGTAAATCACAGATATTTAGACCTTAATATAAGGATGCCAAGGAAACTCAATCCACTTGAATCAAATATCAGAAACGAGATAAAAAGATCCGTCACAAGAGGCAAGATGGATGTTTATATCAATTATGAGGACTTTGCGGAAGACAACGTAAAGCTTCAGTACAATGCCTCAATTGCAAAAGAATATGCCACCTACATCATGGAGATGGAAAAAGAACTTGGAATACCTCAGGACATTTCAACCATGAAAATAGCCACGCTTCCCGAAGTCTTTGTAATGAGCCAGGCTGACGAGGATGTCGATGAATTATGGTCGCTTCTTGGCGAAGCACTTAAAAATGCTCTTGACGGTTTTGTAAAGCAAAGGATCGCCGAGGGCAGTGAGCTTAAGGCCGATCTGGACGAAAAACTCGATCACATAACAAAACTTGTTGAAACGGTAGAGACAAAGTATCCGTCCATTCTTGAGGATTACAAGTCAAGGCTTTACGCAAAGCTTAAGGAAACGCTTGCGGACACCAATGTCGATGAAAGCAGGATCGCCCAGGAAATGGTCATTTACGCCGACAAGTGCTGCGTGGACGAGGAAACGGTAAGGCTTAAGAGCCACGTACTTCAGATAAAGAATACCATGAACAGTGATACCGATGTCGGTAAGAAGCTTGATTTCCTTGTTCAGGAAATGAACAGGGAAGCGAATACAATGCTTTCAAAATCGTCAGACATCACCATGACCGATATTGGCGTCGAGCTTAAGACAGAAATTGAAAAGATCAGAGAACAGGTACAAAACATCGAGTGAGGTCAGTATGAAAAAAGGAGTTCTTGTTGTCGTTTCGGGCTTTTCCGGTGCCGGAAAAGGTACCGTTACAAGAAGACTTGTCGAAGAAAATGACGGTTATGCCCTTTCGATATCAGCCACTTCAAGGCAGAAGAGAGGGGGAGAAGAAGAAGGCGTACATTATTTCTTCAAGACAAAAGAGGAATTTGAAAAGCTTATCGCATGCGATGAACTTATAGAGCATGCACAGTATGTGGGCAATTACTACGGAACACCAAAAAAATATGTGGAAGAATGCCTGAACAAGGGTATGAATGTAATACTCGAAATAGAAGTTGTCGGTGCGCTTCAGGTTAAGAAGAAGTATCCTGACGCGATGACGGTCTTTATGACCACAAAGGATGCCGCTACATTAAAAAAACGCCTCGTAGGCAGAGGAACGGAAACACCCGAAAAGATCGAGCAGAGACTTAAAAGAGCGGTCGAAGAAGCAGAGTATATATCTTCATATGACTTCATTCTTGTAAATGACGATCTTGACAGATGCATAGAAGAGCTTAAAGGCCTTGTTGAAAGCTGGCAGGACCTGACCGGGCTCAACGATGAATTTATAGATTTTATCAAAGAGGATTTTAAAAAAGAGTTCTCTTGACACAAAAATAATCAACACATTAACGGAGGAAAAAAATGTTACATCCATCTTACACAGAACTTATCGCAAAGGCAAATGAAGGTCTTGAGCCCGGTGACGAGCCGGTTGTTGCAAGCAGGTATTCCATCGTTTGCGCTGCTGCAAAGCGCGCAAGACAGCTTGTCAATGAGGCAAACAAGAACAACGAAGATATTCTTGCGGAGGGCGTTGCAAAGCCTTTGTCAGATGCCGTAAAAGAACTTCAGGACGGCAAGATATACATCATGACCGAAGAGGAATACACAGAGGCTCATGAAAAAATGGAAAGTGAGATCGACGACCATGTTGCGGCAAAAGTGGCAGCAAAGCTTGAAGCTATGAAGGAAGCCGCACAGGCAAAGAAAGATGATGATGAAGTTGTCGACTTCGATGATGACGAAGATGACGATGACGATTCCGATGATTCTTTGAATGACGAAGATGATGAGGATGACGAAGAGGACGAATAACGCATAATGATTTTGGGGCTTAAGGAGCTTTTGATTTGAAGGTATTGTTTGTTTCGCTCGGATGCGATAAAAATCTGACTGATTCGGAAAAAATGCTTGGCCTTTTGGCTGATAAGGGTTATTCGTTTACCGATGACGAATCGGAGGCGGAAATAGCCATAATCAACACCTGCAGCTTTATTTCCGATGCAAAGGAAGAAAGCATCAATGAAATAATCAGGATAGCCGAATACAAAAAGTCGGGAAAGCTTCAGGCTCTTATCATCTGCGGATGCCTTGCCGAAAGGTATAAAGACCAGATAAGCACAGAACTTCCCGAAGTCGACGGTGTTGTAGGCATTGCAGGCTGGGATGAGATCGTAAGGGTAGTCGAAGAAACGCTTAAGAATAAAAAAGCACGGTTCTTCAGGCCTCAAAGCGACAATATCGTCCCCACGTTAAACTGCAACGCAAAAAGGCATATAACGGGCGGCGGACACTATGCTTATCTGAAGATCGCCGAAGGCTGCAACAAAAGATGTACCTACTGCAGTATACCTTTTATAAGGGGCGGCTATAACAGCGTTCCTATGGAAAGCCTCATTGAGGAAACAGAATATCTCGCCGGGCAGGGAGTCAAGGAGCTCATCTTAGTGGCGCAGGAGACTACATGCTACGGCATAGATATATACGGTAAAAAATCTCTTCATATTCTGCTTGAAAAGCTTTCAAAGACCGAAGGCATCGAAATGATAAGGCTGTTTTACTGTTATCCCGAAGAGATAACGGATGAGCTGATAGAAGAGATGAAAAACAACCCTAAGGTCTGCCATTATCTTGATATGCCCCTGCAGCACTCGGAAAACGATATCTTAAAAAGAATGGGCAGAAGGACGACCAGGGAAGAGATCATAGGCCGTATAGAAAAGCTGAGAAAAGAGATACCGGATATTTCTCTCAGAACAACTATAATTTCCGGTTTTCCCGGCGAATCCGAAGAGGATCATAATAATCTCCTCGAGTTCATCGACGAAATGGAATTTGATCATCTCGGTGCATTTGCATATTCACCCGAAGAGGGTACGAAGGCCGAAAAAATGCCGGGACAGATAGATGAAGAAACAAAAAAAAGACGCGTGGACGCTATCATGTCGCTTCAGCATGAGATCTGCGCGGATATAAATGAAAGAAAGGTCGGCCGCACCTTAAAAGTGATCGTGGATGGTTTTCTTCCGGAGGATCTGGTCTATGCCGGCAGGTCCTATATGGATGCTCCCGATGTCGACGGCCTCGTGTTCTTTAAGAGCAGTGCTTCTTATATGACGGGTGACATAGTAAATGTAAAGATAACCGGTGCTTCCGAATATGATTTGATTGGAGTGGTTTCAAATGAATCTTCCAAATAGACTCACTATTTTGAGAATTGTTCTCATACCGTTCTTTGTTTTCTTTTTGCTGACAAACTATTTTGAGTACAGCAAATGGGTCGCACTAATAATATTTACCGTAGCCTCGCTTACCGATATGGCGGACGGCAAGATAGCAAGAAAGAAAAAACTTGTCACAAATTTCGGTAAATTCATGGATCCCGTTGCCGACAAGCTTCTTGTATGTTCGGCCCTTATCTGTTTTGTCGATATGAGAAGGATCCCGACCTGGATAGTTCTTATAATTATCGCAAGGGAATTCATCGTTTCGGGGTTCAGACTAGTCGCATCGGAGCAGGGCGTGGTACTTGCTGCGGGAATCTGGGGAAAGTTTAAGACAGCGACCCAGATGGTCATGATCATCGTTCTTATCGCCGATCTGCCCGGAGAACCGGTATATGTGATAGAACAGATACTTATATATGCATCACTTGTCCTCACCATATTCTCGATGATAGATTATTTGTGGACTAACAGAAAGCTTTTATTAAACGGAGGCATTTGATGTCAGATCTCAGATCCATTGCACATAAAATAACAAAAGGAAAAAACGAAAGCGATAACTGGAATCAGTTTTTTACCGAATACAAGGGCTATGTGGGAAGGCTTGCCGGAACACAATTTGCATTAAACCTTGTATCCATAATGATGGACGACCATCTCTGGCAGGAACAGGAACTTTCGAGTATCGGAAAAGAATTTCTTGAATTTGTCGAAACATGCGAAAAGGCCGGTTACGACATTTCGCTTGAAGAACAGATCACAGAATACAGAAAAAAACTTAAGAACATGATGGAATGCCTTGTCACTTATAATGACAGGTATCTCATATATCTTTATGTCATGAATATCTCAAAGTACAGATTTGAGGATTATGACATGAAGGGCTATACGGACGCATCCTTTACGGATGAGCTCATGGCATATATAACAAAGGATAAGGATCAGTCCAACATCAGATACAAGACCATGGATGTCTTAAAGGGTCTGCCTATCAGGCTGACAAAGAAAAGATTCTTTGAGCTTGTAAGGGACGGTTATTCCGTATACAAGGGCGGAAGCATGGAGAGCATAAAGGGGTTTGACTATATGCTCAGATCTGCGGCTCTTCTTAAAGAGCCCGAAGGAATGAGCGCATATTTCCCGGCTCTTGACGAATACGACCGCCATTTTGCATCACTTGATATAGAGAGTCTTGACGCGGAAGGCTATTATGACGAAAGCACCAGGCTTGCCGAATGCATCGATTACCTCAATGAACATATTTCATCATGCCAGCTGCTTGCTGAAGGCATAAATCAGCTTTATGCGTTCATACTTACAGGGGATTGCGCTTTTGACGAAGAAAACCTGTCGGCAGTAAAAAAGATCATCAGCATCATAAATAAAGTAGAAGATCCCGCGCTTGGATACGACCTTGATGACGATGTGAATGAACTTCTTGAAGGCCTCGAAGGCGTTCAGGAAGAAGAGCTTGAAAGGCTCGAAGACGCCGACGGAGCCCTCGAAGATATCCTGTCATCTAAATTTGCGGCAGCTGCCAATAAGTCCGTGCTTGCCGATTTTATCGTGATCGATAAGCTTAAGATCCTTGTTTCGAGCAGTTATTTTGCCGATACGGATGATGAGGATGCATCGGAGGTCACGCTCGAAGCGTTCCTTGCGCTGCTTAACGATTTTGTAGGGGATATTTCGGACAGCTTTGAGAATAAGTCAAAGACATATGTAAGGGCTCTTATGGCATCATGCATAGGCTGCATGCCAATGAATTTTGAAAACACAACCAAACTCCGTGAGTATATTCTGGGCAGTCTTAATGCCTGCACCAATGCAGCGGAGAAGATGGCACTCGTCGGTCAGCTGCGTGAAATGATGGCTGCCGATATGGATCTGGAGTAACCTAATATGAAATGGATGGAACCTTTTTACATCGGTGATATCGATGCATCCGAGATCGAAGGCATGAAAAAAGAGGCGGAAGATAAAGAATTCCGTAATTACGGCACAAGAGCCTTGATAGTATTGCCTTTTAACAAAAGCAATATGTTTGAGATCATGTCATTTCATCAGCTGGCTATTCCCTATTATTCAACCATCGATCTTTGTGCGGTGGCATTTGCAAAGGACAAAGAGGATGCGGAAAATGTTCTTTGCCGTATAGTGGAGGATATGGAAAAAGCCGGGAAGGGATTTGATGTAAGAAGCTTTTTCAAATAATCGACATATCGGAGAAAAAACGTGGGTATTCTACTTCTTATTTTGAAGATAATAGGTATTATCCTGCTCTCGATCATCGGTCTGATCCTTTTTATTCTGCTCGTAGTACTTATAACACCCGTCAGATACAAGATATCCGGCAGTTATAAACAGAGCAGGCCTGATATCAGCTTATGCGTACATTTCTGGTTCCATTTGGTCAGCTTTAAGGCTGTGTATACCAAAGAAGGCCAAAGTGCCGGGCTGAGGATATTTTTTATCAGGAAAAAAATGATGTCGGGGCATAGCAGTACGCCGGAAGCCGGTGATGAAAGCAGCTTCGACAAGCTGCCGGAAGATGAGGAAAGCAAAGCTGATGACGGCGGCGAAAATGCCGTGCAGGATACTGATGATGCAAATGTAACTGAAGCTTCGGCGGATGAAACGGCAGGAGAGGAATCAGTAAAAGATACCGAAAAGGATGAGGTCTATGGGGCCGAAGATCCCGGAAAAAATGAAACTGCGGAGCCTGAAAACGAGCCGGACAAAGAGGTGGAAGGCGAAAAGAAGGAAGAGCCGCAAACTCCCATAGATAAGATCGCCGGGAAAGTATCAAAAATAATAGAAAAAATATCGAGGCTTTACGCTAAGGTCAAAAAAAAGGCGGACGCCATCAGATGGCTCCTTGAGCAGCCGCCAACCAAAAGACTCATCAAAAGATCGATAAAGCAGCTTAAAAAGACCGTCAGAAGCATTTTGCCGAGAAAGCTGAAAGGCGTGGTTACTCTCGGGCTTGAAGACCCTCAGATGATGGGAAGGATATGCAACTATGCCGGTATCTTTTATCCGTCCATGCCAAAGGGATTTGGTTTTTATCCGGTATTTGGCGAAAAGATAATAGATGCCGAAGGGCTTATAAAAGGCCGTATAATTTTGGGAGCACTGCTCGGACATCTTTTGAAGATAGTATTATGCAGAGATTTCTTCAGAACACTTAAAAACTATAAACGCTTTAAAAGGCAATGGAGGTAAAAATGGACAACAATATCAATTCTACCGTAAAATCACTTTTGGACGGACTTAACGGCTTCGTTACTACCAAGACAGTTGTCGGAGAACCCATACATGTGGACGGGGCAGTTTTGATCCCGCTTATTGATGTTACATTCGGCGTAGGTGCAGGAGCTTTTTCGGCAGCCGAAGGTAAAAAAGAAAAGGGCGCCGGAGGAATGAACGGAAAGATGAGTCCATCCTCAGTCCTTGTCATCAAAGACGGAAGCGCTAAGGTCATCAATATCAAAGATACCAATACAATGAACAAGGTCATCGACATGGTTCCCGATATTCTTGCAAAGATCACAAAAAAGGACAAGAACAGCGAGGCTGTGGATGAGGCCATCGACGAGATAAAGAAAGAGAACAAATAAAATAAAAGAGAGCCGGCAAAAAACTGCCGGCTCTTTTTTTGCGCAAAAAAGCGGGATCTTTTAAAAGACCCCGCCAAAGTGATTTCATTTAAAAAACATCAAGCTCTCTCAATGTATCCCGAACGCAAGCAGGAAGTACAGATATTGATCCTTCTATTTCCACCGTTATCAAGTTTTACACGTACGGACTGGATGTTTGCCTTCCACATCTTGTTTGCTCTTCTATGAGAATGACTTACAGTATTTCCGAAATGAGCTCCCTTTTCGCAAATTGCACATCTTGCCATGATTTGCACCTCCTTCTTCTTAAAGGATTAAATTAAACAACATTGCAAGTCTAGCAGAAAAAGCAGCTTTTTGCAAGCGATTTTTTACATTTGTTATGTTTTTTTTAAAAAAAGATTTGATTCATTCTCCTAAAAAAGATTTTTAAGCAATAAAAAGTATTCCATTTTTGGATAAAAGAGTGTATAATAGCCGTGCTTATCGAATCTCTTATAGATCAAAAGGAAAGAGAGGTGTTTAAATGAAAGGAAAAATCAAAAATGAAATGGGAGAGATCCTGATAGATCTGGAAGTCATATCCCAGTATGCAGGTACGGCTGCCATGGAATGTGCAGGCATCGTAGGTATGGCTGCGGTAAGTATGACGGACGGACTTGTAAAGCTTCTTAAGCGTGAAAGCCTTATGAAGGGTGTGATGGTTCAAATAGTGGATAATGAACTGAACATAGATTTTCATGTAATCGCCGCGTATGGTGTCAGCATTTCAACAGTTATGTCTAATCTCGCGACTACCGTTAAATACCAGGTCGAGAAATTTACCGGTATGAAGGTCGGAAAGATCCGCGTATTTGTAGAAGGTATCCGTGTTATAGACTGATGCGGTTCTTAAAGAGTTAATGAAGGAGGACACAAACGTGTCGAATGAAATGATCGATCCGCAGCTGATGGCTAAAATGTTTTTGGCCGCAGCTCAGAATCTTGATGCAAATAAAGAATACATAAACGAACTTAACGTTTTCCCGGTTCCGGACGGTGATACCGGAACAAATATGACCATGACGATCATGTCGGCAGCAAAGGATGTTCAGGCTCTTTCGGATTTTACCATGCCCGAGCTTTGCAAGGCTATATCGTCAGGTTCCTTAAGAGGAGCAAGAGGTAACTCCGGAGTTATCCTTTCGCAGATCTTAAGAGGCTTTACAAAATCCGTAAGGGATCTTGAAATCATCGATATTCCCGCCATCGCAGAAGCCTGCGAAAGAGCTACCGAAACAGCATACAAGGCTGTAATGAAGCCGAAGGAAGGTACTATCCTTACCGTTGCAAGAGGAATCTCGGAAAAAGCAAAAGAACTTGCCGCAGATCCCGATATCACAATGGAAGTATTCCTTGATGAACTTATAAAACACGGTGATGAGACTCTTGACAAGACACCCGACCTTCTTCCTGTCCTCAAACAGGCAGGTGTTGTGGATTCCGGCGGCAAGGGACTCATGACAGTCCTTTACGGTGTAAGAGACGGTTATCTTGGAAAAGAGATCAAGATGAACCTTGAACCAATTGCAAAGAAGCCTCACATTGCGATCATTCCCAAGGCCGATATCGATACCGCAAACATCAAATTCGGATACTGTACCGAATTCATCGTAAATCTTCCGGCGCCCGTAAGCGACGAGACAGTTCTCGGCTTTAAGGCATTCCTTGAGTCGATAGGTGATTCAATCGTGTGTGTTGCGGATGATGAGTATATAAAGATCCATGTTCATACCAATCATCCCGGACAGGCCTTTGAAAAAGCGCTTGAATACGGACCTTTAAGCCGTATGAAGATAGACAACATGAGAATGGAGCATCAGGAAAAGCTTGTAAAAGATGCAAGCCTTCTTGCTGCAATGGAAGAAGCCGAAAAAGCCGCAAAGAAGATACTTGATGATGATAAGAGAAATGATGAGCCCGAAAATATCGCGCCCACCAAAAAGTACGGTTTTATCTCGGTATGCGTCGGAGACGGTCTTACGGACATCTTTAAGAGTCTGAATGTGGACGTTGTTGTAAGCGGCGGACAGACCATGAATCCGAGCACGGAGAATTTTATCCGCGCCATCGATGAGATAAATGCAGAGAACATTTATATCCTTCCGAACAATAAAAATATAATAATGGCCGCTCAGCAGGCTGCACAGCTTACAAAGGATAAGAACATAATCGTTATTCCCACGGCTACGGTTCCGCAGGGCATAGCTTCCATAATTGCTTTTTCACCTGAATCGGAGGTTGATGAGAATAAGGATAATATGGTCGAGGCAGCAGGCACGATAAAGACCGGTTCGGTAACATATGCAGTCAGAAATACCTGCATTGACGACAAGGAGATAAAGGAAAACGACATCATGGGTATCTGTGACGGAAAGATCCTTGCCGTAGGCGAAGATGTAATGCAAACAACTGCCGAAATGGTGTCGGGCATGGTGGATGATGACAGTTCGTTTATCAGCATCTATTACGGCTCAGACGTAAAGGAAGAAGATGCTCAGGCACTGCTTGATACAATATCCGAGCAGTTCCCCGATATAGATATCGATCTTCAGCCCGGCGGTCAACCGGTATATTACTATATTATTTCAGTCGAATGATCATTCGGGCGGCATGCAGCGCGTGCCGCTCTTTTGATTTGAATCCGCGGGGGTCACCGAAATGAATCTTGATGACAGCGTAAGAACAATTAAAGGAATAGGCGAAAAGACCGCGCTTCATTTTGAAAAGCTGGGTATAAAAACGGTAATGGATCTTCTGACTCATTATCCCAAAGGTTACGATCTTTATGAAAAACCTGCCCCGGTAAATTTGGGAAGCTTTGGAAATACAGTATCCGTGTACGCAAAGCTTTTATCAAAGCCTGTTCTTATGAAAAAAAATTCAAAGATCATCATTAACGCTTCGTTTACGGACATCAAGGGCAACAGGTTTGGGTGTACATGGTTTAACATGCCGTATCTGTGTAATTCCATGCGTACGGGGGACGCCTATGTGCTGCGGGGAATAAAGACATACAGAAACGGCTCATTTGAATTGACACAGCCCTCCGTCTATAAAAAAGAAGAATATGACAAGCTTTCAAATGTCCTTATGCCGATATATGCTCTTACTGCAGGCGTATCATCTAAAATGATAACAAAAGCCGTAAGAAGCATTCTTGAATGTCAGGATATAAAGATAGAATCCGAGCTTGACAAGGAAGTGGCTGTTCTTAAAGAATACGGCCTGCTTTCAAAGGCGATATGCGATATACATTTTCCGGGCTCGCAAAAAGAGGCAAAAAAAGCCCGTGACAGGATCGCGCTTGAGGAATTCTACACTTTCTTTACGGGAATCAAAGACCTGATAGAGAGCAGAAAAACCAAAAAGGCAGGTAATATACTGCAAAGGAAAAAAGGGCTTGACCTGCGCATAAGCAGCCTTCCGTTTGAACTTACAAAAGGTCAGCGCATAGCACTTGAAGAGGTAAGAAAAGATCTTACGGCCGAATCTCCCATGCACCGTATCATACAGGGGGATGTGGGTGCGGGAAAGACAATAATCGCTTTTCTTGCAATGCTGGAGACAGGTTTAAACGGATACCAGTCGGCGATCATGGCACCCACGGCCGTTCTTGCATCGCAGCATTATGAGAATTTTATCAGGCTTTTCCCCGACATGAAGGAAAAAACTTTGCTGCTTACGGGGGATCTTACCGCAGCAGAAAAAAGAGCGGCATATGAAAAAATGATGTCGGGTGAAGCATTGTTTATAGTAGGAACGCATGCGCTCTTTCAGGAAAAGACCGTATTTAAGTCACTTATGCTTGTGATAGTCGACGAGCAGCACCGCTTCGGCGTCGGTCAGAGACATGAACTTACAGGTAAAGGGAATATGCCCCATGTCCTTTACATGTCGGCAACGCCCATTCCAAGATCTCTTGCCGGAATTCTGTATGCAGACCTTGATCTTACCGTTCTGTCCGAAAAACCAAAGGGGAGGCAGAGGATACATACTGCTGTCATAGGGCCTAAGGACAGGGAAAAGACCTACAGATTTATTATGGGCGAACTTGCAAAAAAGCATCAGGCATATGTGATATGCCCACTTATAGAAGAGGGAGAACTGCCCTTCGGTGAAGATGTCGCGACATATTCCAAGATGCTGAAAAAAGTGTTTGCAGGTCATAATGTGGGCGTATTGCACGGCCGCATGTCACAGCCAGACAAAAATGCCGTATTTGACAGCTTTGCTAAGGGCGATACAGAAATACTCGTATCCACGACTGTTGTGGAAGTCGGAGTGGATGTTAAAAACGCCACAGTTATAGTGATAGAAAATGCGGAAAGATTCGGACTTGCCCAGCTCCATCAGCTTAGAGGAAGGGTCGGAAGAGGAAGCGACGAATCGTACTGCATTCTTATATCAAGCAGCGACGAGAATGTGGATAACGAAAGGCTTTCGGTAATGAAGGAAAGCGATGACGGATTCGTCATCGCTGAAAAGGACTTTAAAATGCGGGGCCCGGGGGACATACTCGGCGTACGCCAGAGCGGCGATCCGGCATTTAGGCTTGCGGATATATACCGCGATCATGAGATAATGAAGAAAGCAAGGGAGATAGCTTTTTTGGAATAAAGGAGAAGAGGGGTCCTGAATTTTGAGCCCCAAACACGCAATTTCTGCAGATAACACGCAATTTCGTGTTGAACTTTACTCCCACATATGTTATTATATCTTGGTATGGTATTCGGGCGAAGTGGGATGTTTAAAAAACTGTCCTGACTTTGCTTACGGATTAGGGGGTAAAAATGTCTGAAATTTTCAAGAATTACAAATACTTGATAATAATTTTATTATTCAGCATTTTCTTTTATATCGGATCCTTCTTCTGGGCAAATGGGTTCTCAAACAAAGATACTGCCCAGAGGTGGGCGCAGACCCTTGAGAGCAAGGTGGATTCCATAACCGGGGACGTATATACGACCGAGAAGATGTGTCTGGCTTTGGAAGATGTGCTGGGGCATTTTTATGTGGGAGAGTACTATGTCCCTGTCACGGCCTTTTATAGGGGCAGTGAGCTGGGCAATAACGGAACTCTGTTTTATTCGACTCTTGACGAATGTCCGATACATGGCGACGGCGGAGAAAATGACAAAAAGAGCATTGAAGCCTACCTGAAAGCAAAAGGTATCTACAAATGCTACAAGGAAATGATAAGCACGAGCGGGTACGGATTGTATGATCACATAAATATAAACAATGAAAAATGCTACATTATTTACTGCTATTCTTCAAAGCTGCACGCTGTGGTCATTGGCTTTGTTCCGAAAAAATGTGCGGAGTCGGGTTATTCGGGCAGATTAGTATTATACTCGATATCATTTGCACTGATCGTTCTTTCCTTCGTTTTATTCGTTCGCATCAATAAAAAGGTCAGCGACGGATATAAAAAGGAGAGGGATGAAATTAAGCAGACCATGAAGGACAAAGACGCCAGAATGGATGTTCTATCATATTTGATGAATGAGTTTACTTTCGAATATGACATAAAGCATGACACTCTTGCGTTTGCCGAAAAGTACCAGACCATCTTCCAAAGAGGAAAGTACTTTACAAGATTCCTCGAAAATCTTAAAACAAGGTATAATATCTATCATCTTGATCAAAAGAATATCCAGAATTCATTTGACAAGATCATGAACGGAGAATATGAAGGTTCGTGCCTCTTCAGGCTTCAGATGCCAAACGGCAACTACGAATGGTTCAATTGCGTATATAAGGTAATGGTATCAGACGCAGGCGAGCCCGTATACGTAGTCGGAAAGATAATGAACGTTCATAAGTCGCAGACTGAAAAGGAAATGCTACTCAGCCGTTCGACGAGGGATCCGCTTACAAACCTTCTCAACAGAGCAGAGCTTGAAAAACGTACTACCAACTACATCAACGAGATGTCCGAATCCGATCTGGCAGCCATTGTTATCATGGACCTTGACCACTTCAAGCAGGTCAATGATACCATGGGTCACACAAAGGGCGACGAACTGCTGATAGAAGTTGCCGGAGTCATCAGGGAGACCTTCAGAACAAGCGATATCATAGGAAGACTCGGAGGCGACGAGTTCTATATCTTTATGAAGGACCTTGCAAATGAAGCGGATGCAATAAGCAAGTGTGAAAAGCTCAGGACTCTTTTGAACAGAGATGTGGTAAACGGCGATAAGGTCGTAAACATCAGCACGAGTATAGGTATCCATTATGTAAAGCAGGGAGCTACATTCCTTGATATTTACATGAAAGCCGACTCGGCTCTTTACAGGGCAAAAGAGAGCGGAAAGAACAGGTATTGTATTCACCGCGAAGGTGATGAGATAAAAACAGATAAAATATAAGTAAAAGCAAAGGAGCAGCTGCCAAAAGGCAGCAGGTAAACGAAATGACACTTTTGGAAAACTGGCGCAAGTATGCCTACGAGACAGAAAGAACAAAGCAGGAGTATGATAGGATATGGGCAGCTTATTTCAACCTTGAAAAGGGCTTTTATGAAAAGATCCTTTCAGGCGATGAGGTTGTAAGCGGTACTGTTAAAGAGCTTGCCGAAAAATTCGGATTTGACATCATGACAATGACAGGTGTGCTCGACGGCATCAATGACAGCTTAAAGACACCGAATCCCATCGAGACAATGGATGAGGATACAGTCGTTTCGCTTGATTACGACAAGGAAAAGCTTTATTACAATATGGTGGAGGCAAGGGCAAACTGGCTCTATGAGCTTCCCATGTGGGATAACCTCCTTACAGAGGAAAGAAGAAAAGAGCTTTATAAGGAACAGAAGTCTTCAACAACGATAGTAAAGCCCAAAAAAGTAGGACGTAACGACCCGTGCCCCTGCGGAAGCGGGAAGAAATACAAGTACTGCTGTGGTAAGTAGATAAAATCTTAAATAAAGGAAGGTTAAAAAAATGATAATCGGAAACAATCTGCCAAATATTCCCTGGGAAGACCGCCCCGAAGGATGCAATGACATCGTATGGCGTTACAGCGGCAACCCTATAGTAAAGAGAAATCAGATCCCCGGAGCAAACAGCATCTTTAATTCCGCTGTAGTTGCAAAGGACGGAGAATTTGTCGGCATATTCAGAAGCGACGATACGGCTATGGAACAGCACCTGTTCCTCGGCAAATCGCATGACGGTATCAACTGGGATATAGAGCACAGCCCACTGCCGCTTTATGATGCGAATGACAACTGCATAGGAGTTGCATGCGGCTATGACCCGAGAGTATGCTTTATTGAAGACAGATATTATGTCACATGGTGCACCCAGTATCACGGGGCTACAATAGGCGTTGCATATTCTTATGATTTTAAGAAATTTTACAGGCTTGAGAATGCATTCCTTCCTTTTAACAGAAACGGTGTCATGTTCCCCGAAAAGATAGGGGGCAGATTCCTTATGTTCTCAAGACCTTCCGATAATGGACATACGCCTTTCGGCGATATGTATATCTCTCAGAGCCCCGATATGGAATTCTGGGGATATCACAGATTCGTCATGAATGCTCAGGGCTGGGCGTGGACAAAGATCGGCGCAGGTCCCATTCCGATAAAGACAGACGAAGGCTGGCTGCTTATTTTCCACGGTGTTGGAACTACCTGTAACGGTATGATCTATTCGATGGGTGCGGCTATTCTTGATATAGACGAGCCATGGAAGGTAAAATACCGCTGCAAGCCTTATATATTCCATCCCACAGAACTTTACGAATGTGTCGGCGATGTTCCCAATGTTACATTCCCATGCGCTGCGCTTACGGATGCGGCAACGGGAAGAATAGCCATCTATTACGGAGCGGCAGATACCGTCGTAGGTCTTGCATTTACTCAGGTGGATGAACTTATCAAGTACATCAAGGATAATGCCGTATGAGAGTAATAGCCGGACGAGCAAGGCATATCGCTCTTACAGCGCCTGCAGGTCTTAATACCAGGCCGACGACCGACCGTATTAAAGAGACCTTGTTCAATATGATCCAGCCGTTCATTGCGGGGGCAAATTTTCTGGATCTGTTTTCAGGCAGCGGAGCGATCGGGATAGAAGCCTTGAGCAGAGGTGCTGCATCCTGCGATTTTGTGGAAAACGAAAGAAATGCCTTAAAAGCCATAGAAGACAATCTGAAAAAGACGAAGCTCGATGGCGGACATATTTACAGATCGGATGTTTTTTCGTTTTTGTCTTCTGCCGGAAAAAACAAAAAATATGATATAATTTTTATGGATCCGCCGTATGATCATCTGTTTGAAAAAAAGGTGATCGAAATGCTGGCCGTATCGGAATGCGTGGGCCCCGATACACTTATAATATTTGAGTGTTCTTTGGACACTGCATTTGACGATTATCTTGGCGAACTTGGTTTTGATACAGTAAAGGTCAAGACCTACAAAACGAACCGGCATGTTTTCATAAAAAAAAGGAGATGATATAATGGCCATAGGATTATATCCGGGAAGCTTTGACCCGGCTACCTTTGGACATCTTGATGTAATAAAAAGAGCATCAAAGATCGTTGATAAGTTATATGTTGCAGTGCTTGTAAACAGTGAAAAGAACGCACTTTTTACCGCAGAGGAAAGGTGTGATCTTTTAAGAAAGATCACTGCAGACATCCCGAATGTAGAAGTAGTGTCATATTCGGGGCTTACAGTCGAACTGGCCAGGCAGTATAACGCTACCGTGATGATCAGAGGTCTTCGTGCCGTGACGGATTTTGAATATGAATTGTCCATTGCTCAGACGAATCATGCCATAGCGCCCGAGATCGATACGATCTTTTTGACGACCAATCTCAAATATGCTTATCTTTCTTCAAGTACAGTTAAGGAAGTGGGCTTTTATGAGGGCGATATTTCGCACTTCGTCCCCGAAGAGATAATCGATATAGTTAAAGAAAAGATAAATAAAAAGAAGCTTGGTCTTATATAACGGCCGGACGAAAGGAGAGACAAAATGAGTAAGTTTGAAGATATCATACAGCAGATGGAGGATTATCTTGCAGGATGCAAGCCCAAGACTTTTTCCGCAAACAAGATAGATGTTGACAAGGAGCAGATGGAGGAGTTTTTGGAAGAACTCCGCACAAAGTGCCCGGATGAAGTCAGAAAGGCTCAGAAGGTAGTTGCAAACAGAAACCGTATTCTTGAAGAGGCAAACGAAGAAAGAGAGCGTATGATCGCCGATACGGAAGAAGAATGCAGAAAGATGATCAACGAGCATGATATCGTTAAGCAGGCTACGGCAATTTCCGACCGTATGATCGCAGAGGCAAGGGAACAGGCCGAAACCATCATATCCAATGCTCAGAAGGATGCGGATGAGATCCGTCAGGGCGCTATCGAATACACGGACGGCCTTCTTGCAAATACGGAGGGTGCTCTCATTTCCACACTTGAAAGTACAAGAAAGACATTCAGTGCTTTCGTACAGGCATGCGACAAGAGCCTTCGTCAGGTAAGAGCTAACAGGGCAGAGCTTTCCGGTGATACATCCGAAGGCGATCAGGCTGAAGAAGAATAAGATATGTATTGGCACCGGAGAAATCTTTCTTCGGTGCTAATTGTAAAAAAAAGGTAACTATTCCGGTGTGGTTTATGAACAGTTACAAAAAGGTGCATGTCGCTTATGGAATTACCTGTAAAGTATAAAGAAAATATGATCAAGCTTTTAAAAGAGGATTATCCTCTTTATGAAAAAAGCTTTGACAGTGAAAGGCTGTTTGGACTGAGAGTCAATACAGCAAAGATATCGCCCGATAGATTAAAAGAGCTTTATAAGGGCGATCTAAGGCCGATTCCATGGATAGAAAACGGCTTTTTTTATGATGGAAAAAAACTTCGCCCGGCTAAGGATCCGTATTATTATGCAGGCCTTTATTATCTGCAGGAACCATCTGCCATGACACCTGCAAACAGGCTTCCGGTAAGCGGAGGCGAGCGAATACTTGATATATGTGCGGCGCCGGGGGGTAAAAGTACCGAACTCGGCGCAAAGCTATGCGGCAGCGGCTTGCTTTTTTCAAATGATATAAGCAATTCCAGAGCCCAGGCACTTTTGAAAAATCTTGAACTTTTCGGTATAAAAACGGCCGTTATAGCAAGTGAGGCTCCGTATAAGCTCATGGCAAAGCTGCCTCATTTTTTTGACCGTATACTTATAGACGCACCCTGTTCGGGCGAAGGAATGTTCAGAAAAGATGCGGCCGTCATGCGTGCATGGAATGAAGACAGCAACGCTAAGTTTTCCGCACTTCAAAAGCAGATCCTTGACAGCGCCGTAGAGATGCTTCGCCCGGGAGGCATGATAATGTACAGCACATGTACATTTTCGCCCATGGAAAACGAAGAGAGCATTTCATATGTTCTGGATAAATATCCTTATATGAAGCTTTCGGATATAAAGCCTTATGAAGGTTTTGCGGAAGGCTTTACAGAATACGGAAACAAGTCGGAAGACTTAAAAAAATGCGTACGGATATTCCCTCATAAAATGGACGGTGAAGGCCATTTTGTCGCTCTTTTAAAAAGCGAGCTTAAAGAAGAACCATTGTCGTTTGTACCTTATGTGCGTGAATGCAGGCAGAGCGAAGTGGAAAAACTGACTTGTCTTACGGAATTTCTTTCGCATATCGCGTCAAAATTCGATCCCGAAAGAATTGAGATAAGAAAAAACGGGACAGTCCTTTATCTGCCCGAGTCCATGCCCGACCTTAAAGGCATAAGGCTCATGAGATGCGGGCTTTTGATAGGAGAGATAAAAAAAGACCGTTTCGAGCCTTCTCAGGCACTTGCAATGAGCCTTAAAAAGGAAGAATTCGATAATGTTTTATCGCTTCCGTACGGTGATGAAAGGGTATTGAAATACCTCAAGTGTGAATCGATCGATTTTGATGAGCCCTTAAAGGACGGTTACGTACTTGTCTGCGTTGAAGATTATCCTTTGGGATTTGCAAAAAAGACCGGAGACAGGCTTAAAAACAAATATCTGCCGGGCTGGAGATGGCAGTAAAAGGGGAAAAAAATGCTTGTCAGACTTGATAAGCTTCTGGCCGATAACGGTATGGGAACCAGGTCGGAGGTGAAAAAAATAATAAAAAACGGTCAGGTAACAGTTGACGGGAAGGTCGTGAAAGGATCCGATCTGAAGGTTGACGCCGCGGCATCAAAGGTGGCTGTATCCGGCAAAGAGATATCGGCAAAGCTTGAAAGCTGGTATATGTTAAACAAACCTGCAGGCACCGTCAGCGCAAATGAAGACGGCCGCAACAAGACAGTGTTTGATCTTCTTGATGTCCCCGAAAAAAAGAGATTGTTCTGCGTCGGCAGGCTTGATATAGATACCGAAGGTCTGTTGCTCATTACAGATAACGGAGAGGTCTCGCACAGTCTGTTGTCTCCCAAAAAACATGTGAGCAAAAAATATTATGCGGAATACTCGGGGGAGCTTTGCCGGGGCGCAGAAAAAATGGTCGCAGAAGGTCTTCAGGTTGATGAAGAGCTTAAATGCCTTCCCGCAAAGCTTGAGATAACAGAGGATGGAAAGGCATATTTAACGATCGCGGAAGGAAAGTTTCATCAGGTAAAAAGGATGATGGAGAGGCTTGGAGGAAAAGTCACTTATTTAAAGAGGCTTGAATTCGGTCCCATTGTTCTTGATGAAAATTTAAAGCCCGGAGAATACAGAGAGCTTTCCGAAAAAGAGATAGAGGCATTAAAAGGAAGATAAGATGGAAGAATCATCTAAAGAGAAAAAAGCATTGTTTCCCGCCAAGGGAAAAAGAGGATATCTTAAAGGAAAAAAGCTTAAAAACCTTTTGATCGTCATATTGTTTATCGGCCTTATCGCCGGTCTTATGATAACGGGTATCCTGATAACCGGAAATAAAAAGAATATCTTTACCATAATGGCTATTTTAAACGTTCTTCCGATGGCACACTTCCTGACAGCATTAATAGCCGCATTTCCTTATAAGTCGCCGGCCCTTGATGAATACGAGTCCGTATGCACCGGGAAAGAAGACGCAATGCTCACAGAGATCATCGTGACATCGCCAAAGCTTAAGGCGGCAGAGCTTTCTTATGTGTGCATCAATGACGACAATGTATATGCATATTCACCTTCGCTTCCCGGAAGTAAAAAAGAGTATGAAGAATATATAGAAGGCCTTTTGGCCGTGTCAAAAATGAATGTCTCATTCCATATCTATACAGAACTTACGGCTTTCAAAAAGGTATCAAAACACGCGGAAGGCCAAAAGCTTTCACGTTTTGAAGAAGATGTTTATGCATCGCTTAAATCTGTCTCCATGTAAACGGGTATATAAATGAAAGAATACATTATCGGTGAAAACGAAGCGGGTCAGAGATTTGACAAATATCTGTTCAAGCTTATTCCGCTTGCTCCCAAAAGCTTTGTTTACAAAATGCTTAGAAAAAAGAATATCGTATTAAACGGTAAAAAGGCTTTGGGCAGTGAAATGACAGAAAAAGGCGATACGGTAAAGCTTTTTTTGTCGGATGAGACAATTGAAGAATTCAGTAAAAAAGATAAGATAAAACCTTCGCCTTCCATCATAGATGCCGATATAGTCTACGAAGACAGCAATGTCATCATAATGAACAAGCCTGCCGGGATACTTTCTCAAAAGGCAGGGCAGAATGATATCTCGATGAACGAGGTACTTATTAAATATCTGACAGATAAAGGTCGGATAAACGATGCTCAGCTTCAGACCTTCAGGCCTTCCGTCGTAAACCGCCTCGACCGCAATACAAGCGGCCTTATAATGGCGGGCTGCAGTCTTAAGGGCACGCAGCAGCTCTCAGAAGCTTTAAGAGACAGAAACTTAAAAAAAGAATATATCTGCATTGCCAAAGGCACTATAAGGGATAAGCTGTACCTTTCGGGAACACTCACAAAAGATGAAGGTACAAACAAGGTGAGCATAAAAAAAAGCGGCGGCGATCTTATAAAAACGGATATATATCCGATAGGATACGGCGATGGGCTTACTTTGCTGAAAGTACATCTGATAACCGGAAAAACGCATCAGATAAGAGCTCACCTGGCATCCGTCGGTCATCCTTTGATAGGTGATGAAAAATACGGCGACAAAAAAGTAAATGATCTGATGAAAAAAAAATACGGCCTTACGCATCAGCTTCTCCATTCGTGGATGGTCAGCTTTGAAAAAGAGGAAGGAGCGCTTGAAGGGCTTTCGCATAAAACGATAAAGGCTCCGATACCCGATATTTTTTTGAAGATCATTAAGGGAGAAAACATAAAATGGCAACATGGTCCGGAAGAGGATTGAGAGGGTCCACCTTAGAAGAACTGTTAAACCATACGATAGAAGGATACAGAGAAAAAAAGCTGGCTCTCATTCAAAAGATCCCCACGCCTATAACGCCCATAGAGATAGAAAAAGAGACAAGGCATATCACGCTTGCATATTTTGACGCCAAGAGTACGGTGGATTACATCGGTGTGGTCCAGGGGATCCCGGTTGCATTTGACGCAAAGGAATGCGCGGAAAATACATTTCCTCTTCATAACCTTCATGAGCATCAGTTTGCTTTTATGAAAGACTTTGAGGCTCAGGACGGGATCGCATTTCTTATAATCTATTATACCGCAAAAAGAAAGATGTTTTACGTCCCCTTTGTAACCATCGAAAAATACTGGGAAAGGATGAAAGAGGGCGGCAGAAAGAGCATTACCTTCGAAGAGATCGAAGCGGGAAGCTTTTCTATAGATTCTACGCACCTTGGACATGTTCCGTTTCTTGATGCGATGAATAAAGATCTTTCTCAAAGAAATGATTGACAAGCGCGAGGTTTTTTGTTACAATCCCAATTATTCATCCTGCTACTATGCTAATTTGGTAGCACATTAATACACTAAAGTGAAAAGGAACAAGGCAAAGTGAGAAGTACATTATATCACACTCCCGAAGGAGTAAGGGACAGATACAACGAAGAGATAGCAAGAAAGAATACCGTCAGAAACCGCATAATATCCCAGATGCATTCTTTCGGCTATCGTGATATAGAAACGCCCACCGTGGAGTTTTTCGATGTATTTAACAAAGACCGCGGAAGCGTCGAGAACAGGGATATGTTCAAGCTTTTTGACAAGGAAGGAAACACACTTGTTTTAAGACCGGATATCACGCCTTCCATCGCAAGAGCCGTTTCAAAATACTTTATGGACGAGGATATGCCGATACGTCTTTCATACTGCGGCAACACATTTTACAACGGTTCTTCCCTTCAGGGTAAAATGAAGGAGGTCACACAGCTCGGCGCAGAGTTGATAGGTGATGAGACAAGCGATGCCGATGCAGAGATCATCGCGATGCTGATAAACAGTCTTGCCGCATCCGGCCTTAAGGATTTTCAGGTGGAGATAGGTCATGCGGGCTTTTTCAAAGGCCTTATCGCAGAGTCGAATCTTTCCGATGAAGAGATCGAGCAGCTCACATATTTTTATGAGAACAAGAATTATTTCGGTATAGAAAGCCTGCTTGAAGCAAACGGGAAAGTGTCCGAGGACTGTAAAAAAGGTCTTTTGGATCTTACCCAGACTTTCGGAAATATAGAGCAGATAAAAGATCTCAAGGAAAGATCGGGCAACAAAACGGTCGTTTCCATTATAGAATACCTTGAAAAAGTCTACGACATCCTTTCATATTACGGGCTTGAAAAATATGTTTCGTTCGACCTTGGAATACTCGGCCATTACAAATACTATACGGGCATAATAATCCAGGCCTTCACATACGGAACGGGCGAAATGATAGCCACGGGCGGCAGATATGACAAGCTCATAAGCCAGTTCGGAAAGGATGTGAGCTCTGTGGGTTTTGGAATCAATCAGGATCTTTTAATGCTTGCACTTTCAAGACTTGGGATAGAAGTGGATACGGATATTTACGCAGATATTCTTCTGTATGAAAGAGAGCATAAAAAGCAGGCCATCGAATATGCTTTAGAGCTCAGAAAACAGGGAAGACATATTCAGCTCATGAAGAAATTCCATGAAAAGAGCCTTGAGGATTACATTGAATACGCAAAGAGGAATTTTATAGACAAGATCATATACATAGATTCAAACGGAAACAGAAAGGTACTTTAAATGCTTGAAGGATATTTAACGGTCGCTCTCGCAAAGGGCAGACTTGCAAAAAAAACGATGGAGCTTTTTGAAAAGATAGGTATAACCTGCCGCGAAATGGAAGATGAAAAGACAAGAAAGCTCATTTTTGTAAATGAAGAGTTAAAAATGCGCTTCTTCCTTGCCAAGGCAAACGATGTGCCGACATATGTCGAATACGGCGCAGCCGATATGGGCGTTGTCGGAAAAGATACTATAGCAGAGGAAAACAGATCGCTTTATGAGGTACTTGACCTGGGCTTTGGAAAATGCAGGATGTGTGTCTGCGGACCGGCAAGCGCAAAAAAGCTTCTTCTCAATCATGAACAGATAAGGGTGGCAACAAAATACCCTTTGATTGCAAAAAGCTATTTCAACGATCAGAAGCATCAGACCGTAGAGATAATAAAATTAAACGGATCTATCGAGCTTGCGCCTATTGTGGGTCTTTCCGAAGTCATCGTTGATATCGTAGAGACCGGCTCAACGCTTCGCGAAAACGGACTTGAGGTCTTAGAAGAGGTAATGCCCTTAAGCGCCAGAGTGATAGTAAACCGTGTCAGCATGAAGCGTGAGAACGAAAGGATCACGGCAATTATAAAGAAACTTAAGGAGTGCATCTAAATGAGGATCATAAAGCTTAACGAAGAGACAAAAAAGAATATAATGAGCGAGCTCATAAAGAGAGATCCGAACCAGTATCAGTCTTATGAGGCAGTGGTAAAAGATATTCTTGATAATGTGAAGCTAAACGGAAACAAAGCCCTTTTTGAATATACAAAGAAATTCGACGGCTTTGATCTTAGTGAAAGTAACATGGTAATAACAAGGGAAGAGATAGATGAGGCTTACAGCCTTCTTGATCCGGAGCTTGTTGCCACCATGAAAAAAGCGATGGAAAACATAAGGGCATTTCACGAAAAACAGCTTATGGAAAGCTGGTTTACTTCAAGGCCCGACGGCAGCATTCTGGGCCAGAAGATATCCGCCCTTGACAGTGTGGGAGTATATGTTCCGGGAGGCAAGGCGGCGTATCCCTCATCCGTTCTTATGAACATTGTTCCGGCTCATGTTGCGGGCGTAAGACGCATCGTTATGACAACACCCTGCAATAAAGAAGGAAAAGTAAATCCCGCTACACTTGTTGCCGCAGATCTTGCCGGCGCAAATGAAATGTACAAAGTCGGAGGCTCACAGGCCATAGGCGCTCTTGCTTACGGTACGGAGACCATCAATAAGGTCGACAAGATCGTAGGACCCGGAAATATCTACGTGGCTCTTGCAAAGAAAGCCGTATACGGACATGTAAGCATAGACTCCATAGCAGGACCCAGCGAGATCATGGTCCTTGCGGATGATTCGGCAAACGCGCACTATCTGGCAGCAGATCTTCTCTCTCAGGCAGAGCATGACGAGCTTGCAAGCGCCATTCTGGTAACTACGTCTCCGGAGCTTGCGGATAAAGTATCCGAGGAAGTAAACGGTTATCTTCCGAAGCTTTCAAGAAAAGAGATCATAGAAAAGTCCCTTGACAATTACGGATATATTCTTGTTGCCGAAAACATGGATGAAGCCATAGATACGGTCAACGAGATCGCACCCGAGCATCTTGAGATACTTACCCGTCAGCCCTTTGAAACGATGGCCAAGGTAAAGAATGCCGGCGCAATGTTTTTGGGAGAGTTTTCAAGCGAGCCCCTGGGCGATTATTTTGCGGGTCCCAATCACGTTCTGCCCACAAACGGCACCGCAAAATTCTTCTCGCCTCTTTCCGTGGATGATTATATCAAAAAATCAAGCGTTATCTATTACACAAGGGAAGCGCTTGAAGCTGTCAGTGATGACATCATCCGTTTTGCAAAAAGCGAACAGCTTACGGCACATGCAAATTCCATAGCAGTAAGGTTTGGAAAGGACATTTAAATGAGATTATATCCTGCAATAGACATAAAAGACGGAAAATGCGTCCGCCTCACACAGGGCCTTTTTGACAAGGTAAAGACATATGACGAGGATCCCGTAAACAAAGCACTTGAATGGGAGGCCGCAGGCGCAGAGTTTATACACCTTGTCGACCTTGACGGCGCAAGGCTCGGCAGAGGAATAAACAGGGATGTGATCAAAAGGATCACATCTACTGTACATGTACCTGTTCAGCTCGGAGGCGGCATCAGAAACGAGGAAGACCTTGAAGAAGTACTGAGCCTCGGTGTATACAGAGGTATCATCGGGACCAAAGCGGTATCGGACCCCGATTTTGTCGAAAGATGCATAAAAAGATTCGGAAGCGAACATGTGGTCATCGGCATAGATGCCAAAAACGGACTTGTCGCAACGCACGGCTGGGAGGCTGTAAGTGATGTCACTGCAATAGAGCTTGGAAAAAAAATGGCAGAGCTTGGTGTAAAGACTATAGTCTATACAGATATTTCAAAGGACGGCATGCTATCAGGGCCCAATGTCGAGGCAACAGCTACATTGTCCGATGAGACAAGCATTGACATCATAGCAAGCGGCGGAGTCTCGAAAATGGAGGACCTTGACAGGATATGCGAGGCCGGCATCCACGGAGCTATAATCGGAAAGGCATTGTATGAAAAACGTATAATCCTTTCGGATGCGGTAAAAAGATTTAAGGAGCAGTAGGATATGTCACTTGAAAACAAGATCGTTGTAGTATATTTGGACGAAGGCTTTGAATGGAGGGGTGTCCATAATGAAGTCTTTAAGATAAGGCTCGGGCTTGCGACGGCCATCATGTTCATAGACAGATCGGTAACAGATGAAGGAAAGGAGAATGCCCTTCACTTTTTAAAGAGCATTCACGAAAACTGCGATATTCCTTTTATCGGTGCCGGAAATGTAAGGAGATTTGAGGATGTAAAAAAGTACCTCTATGCAGGTGCGTCCTTCGTTGTCTGCAATGAAAAAGAAGAAAGCAGCTACGCAGACGGCGTAAAAAGATTCGGAGAAGAAAAGGTAAGACAGTTTGATTATGAAAGCCGCATCCTTAAGGTAATGGACAATTATGTCTTAAACGGCGGTATCGAGATCAAAAAAGAGCAGCCTGCATTTTCGTGGAGCGATATCAAACTGAATTCTGACGGAATGGTTCCGGTTATAGTTCAGGATCATATAACGGGCGAAGTGCTGATGCTTGCCTATATGAACGAAGAAGCGTTTAACGAGACCATCCGCCGCAGAATGATGGTATATTTTTCAAGAAGCAGACAGAATCTCTGGCTTAAGGGAGAAACTTCCGGACATTATCAGTACCTTAAGAGCATGGCCCTTGACTGTGACAAGGACACTATCCTTTGCAAGGTGATGCAGCTTGGAGCAGCCTGCCACACAGGGGCATACAGCTGTTTCTTCAACGATGTCATAAAAAACAACGAAAAAGAGATCCGTCCCGAAGAGGTTCCGGGAAAGGTGATGAGCGTGATCCTCGATCGCAAAGCCAATCCCAAGGAAGGTTCATATACCAATTATCTGTTTGACAAGGGAATTGACAAGATCCTCAAAAAATGCGGCGAAGAGGCATCAGAGATAATAATCGCGGCAAAAAATCCCGATAAAGAAGAGATAAAATACGAAATAGCGGATTTTCTCTATCATGTAATGGTACTTATGGCCGAAAAAGGCATCACTTGGGAAGATGTAATGAAAGAGCTTCTCGCAAGATAAATACCCGGAGGAAATAATGGCGACAAAAGTATATTTTCATCTGCCCGGACTCAGGCAGAATTTTGTGCTCAACATGATATTTGTTAAGCTGATGAGGGATTATCCGAATTTTTTTATGAGCAATGTAGAAATAGGATCCTTTTACGGAGAATTTCCATGCTCAAGATGGAACGGAGGAAGAGTCAGCGTTGCCGATCAGTGCGATGCAAATTATATACGTCACGTGATAGATGATGTAAACTCTGCAGGTATACCCATCAGATATACATATACAAACCCTCTTCTTACAGAAGCTGATCTTGACGATGAATACTGCAATTTCTGCATGCAGGCTGCCGACAACGGTATGAATGAGGTTTTGGTGGTATCTCCCATACTCGAAGAATATATCCGCAAAAAATATCCTCGTTTCAAGATAAACAGTTCTACCTGCAAAGAGATACGAAATATTGATGATGTAAATGCGGAACTTAAAAAAGATTATAATCTCGTGGTTTTGGATTATAATTTCAATAATGATTTTAAGGCCCTCGAAAAGATAGCTTCACGCGCGAAATGCGAGGTCCTTGTGAATGCATGCTGCGAGCCGAATTGCAAAAGAAGAGGAGAACATTACAGATTCCTCGCAAAGCAGCAGATGCAGGCCCTCGACAACCGCAAGCTTCCGGAAGAGGAAAGAGTCCCCATACAGGAATGGAAATGCAAATGGGAACATCTTCCCACCATCTATTCTATCTGCGGGTATAAGACCTTTGTTTCGCATAACGATCTTTGGAACAAATACGTATCCATGGGCTTTTGCAATTTCAAGATCGAAGGCCGTATTACGGATATGTTAAATGTCATGGATACATATTGCTATTATATGGCAAAGCCCGAATGCAGGGACGCAGTCAGAATGATGTGCCTTATACAGATGGAGAATATGAAGCTGATAACGCTTGCTAAACCAAGGCGGATGGAGTGGCATCCCGGCGACTGACAGGGCAGGTGATCTTATGATTTCAAGAAAACTCGCTCTCCCCGATGAGATCTTGCTCGAAATAGAAAAACCCGCAAGATACATCGGCGGAGAAGTAAATTCGGTAAATAAAGCGTTTACCGGCGGCGTGGATGTGAATTTCTGCATGTGCTTTCCCGATCTTTACGAGATCGGGATGAGCCATTTGGGGATCCAGATCCTTTACGATATGTTCAATAAATTTGAAAATACGGCCTGTGACAGGGTATATTCACCCGATATGGATCTTGATAAGATCCTGAGGGAGAGGAATATACCCTTGTTTGCAGTGGAAAGTCAAAGGCCGATCAAGGACTTTGACTTTTTAGGTATAACTCTTCAGTACGAACTGTGCTATTCAAACTGCCTTCAGATATTGGATCTTTCGGGTATTCCCATGCTTTCATGTGAAAGAGATGATGATGACCCTATAGTTATAGGCGGCGGTCCCTGTTCCTATAACCCCGAACCTATTGCCGACTTTTTCGACATGTTTTATATAGGGGAAGGTGAGACAAGGTATGCCGAGCTTTTGGATCTTTACAGAAAAATAAAAGCAAAGTACGGCAGGGGCTTCAGAAAAGAGTTCTTAAAGCAGGCGGCGAAGATACCGGGTATATATGTGCCTTCTATGTATGAAGTGACTTATTACGATGAAAACGATGAAGATGAGCAAAAGGCAGGCACCATCAAAAGCTTCGCGCCCATATACGAGGATATTCCCACCGTTATCCGCAAGGAAATAGTGATGGATGTCAGCAACACATATTATCCCACGGCTCCTGTTGTGCCTTATATCAAAGCGGCCGAGGACAGGGTGGTTTTGGAGATACAAAGGGGCTGTATAAGGGGCTGCAGATTCTGCCAGGCAGGAATGATCTACAGACCTGTAAGAGAGAGAAATGTCGAATATTTGAAATCGCTTGCGGATGAGCTTTTAAAGAATACCGGACACGAAGAGATAACTCTGTCATCCTTAAGCTCAAGTGATTATTCAAAGCTGCAGGAGCTTGTGTATTACCTTATCGAAAGCTCCGGGAACAAACATGTCAATGTTTCGCTTCCGTCTCTTAGAATAGACGAATTCTCGCTTGATGTAATGAGCAAGGTTCAGGATATCAAAAAGAGCAGCCTTACATTTGCGCCGGAAGCCGGTTCCCAGAGACTTAGAAATGTAATAAACAAAGGCCTTACGGAAGATGATATAATAACCGGCGCCGGAAAGGCATTTGATGCGGGCTGGAACAGGGTAAAGCTTTATTTTATGCTGGGTATCCCCACAGAGACCGAAGAGGACATGGCGGGAATAGCATATCTTTCGGAAAAGGTATCTGAAAGATATTATGAGATACCGAAGGATAAAAGAAACGGAAAAGTACAGATAGTTGCAAGCTCATCATTCTTCGTCACAAAGCCCTTCACGCCCTTTCAGTGGGCAAAGATGAATACAAGGGAAGAATTCATAAACAAGGCATATTATGTACGCGGCGTCTTTAACGAGATGCGCAACAGAAAGAGCCTTAAGTATAACTGGCATGAGGCTGATGCAACAGAACTTGAAGGTGTGCTTGCGAGGGGCGACAGAAGACTTTGCAGGGCAGTACGCAGGGCATACGAGCTTGGATGCAGATTCTGTTCGTGGTCGGATCATTTCAGGTATGATCTTTGGAAAGAGGCATTTGAGGAATGCAATATCTCGGTAGACTTTTACAACACAAGGGAAAGATCCTTTGACGAGATCCTGCCATGGGATTTTCTGGATGTAGGTGTTACAAAGAGATTCCTTTGGAATGAATGGCAGAAAGCACAAAAAGAGATCACTACGGCAAACTGTAAGATGGGATGCTCCGGCTGTGGGGCTTTGATCTTTGGCGGCGGTATATGTTATGAAGATAAGAATAAGATTTGAAAAATGGGGAGAGCTTAAATTCATCGGCCATCTCGATATAATGAGATATTTTCAGAAGGTCATGAGAAGGGCCGAAGTGGATATTTGCTATTCGGGCGGATATTCTCCCCATCAGATAATGTCCTTTGCGCAGCCCCTTGGGCTTGGCATAACGAGCGAAGGCGAATATATGGATATTGAGGTCGCATCCACGCTTGATTCGGAAACGATGATAAAAAAGATCAACTCTCAGAATGTCCCCGGAATAATAGTGACAGGTTACAGAAGGCTTCCGGATGATGCAAAACCCGGCATGGCAATACTTGCCGCCGCCGATTACCGTATTGAATTTAAGGACGAGCTTTTATCGGCCGCAGACCCTAAGAAGATATGGGAGCCTTTTTATGCCATGGACTGCATAATGATAAAAAAGGAGACCAAGAGCGGAATAAGCGAGATAGATATCAGACCGCGCATCTATTACGGAGAGGCATATGAAAAAGGACTGAAGGTAAGGCTTTCATGCTGCAGTATGGACAATCTGAGGCCCGATACTCTCATGGAGGCACTATTTGATCATTCGGGTCTCAGCCTTCCACGGTTTTCATATACGATCCACAGGAAGGAAATGTATTCAAGAAATGCGGAAGGTGAATTTATCACTCTTCTTGATATGGGAGAAAAGATAGGCAGTGACTGATATGAAATGCTATATTTTGAAAAGAGGAAATGACATCTTAAGCCTGCTTTTTGAAGATAACAAATGCATTGAGATACTTCATCATGAGATTACCGGCAGGCCTTCAATCGGTCAGCTGTTTATCGGCCGCTGCAAGGATGTCAGACAAAACATAGGCGCTGCATTTGTAAATATCGGGGCCGACAGAAATGCCTATCTGCCTTTTTCCGAGATAGATGAAAATACGATCTTTACCAAAAAACAGGGGAAAGCGCTTATAAACGAAGGCGACGAACTTGTGGTAAGAGTTGTAAAGGAAGATATGGGAATAAAACCCGCCGCCTTATCCGGAAAGCTGAATATCTCGGGAAAGTACACCGTACTTATAAATGATACCGAAAATAAGATACATACAAGCAAGAAACTGAAAGGTATCGATGAGAAAGAGCAGATCATAACCGAAGCGCTCACCGAAGAAAAAGGGTATTCATATATCATCAGGACCAATGCCGGCCCCGCCGGTCCGGAAACGGTCATAAAAGATGCGCAAAGGTTAAAGGCTGCATTTGACGGCATAAAAGAGAATGCAGCATTTCGCACAGCGCCGTCTCTTTTGTATTCGCCTCCTGCGTCATACCTTTCATATCTGCGTGATCAAAAAAGCGATGCGCTGACAGAGATCATCACGGATGATAAGGATATATATGATGATATCTGCTGTTGGAAAAATGTGCTTGAACTATGCGATGTAAAGCTCTATACAGATACATATCCGTTAAAAAGCCTTCTTTCTCTGTCTTCCCTTTTTGCCGAAGTAAAGGGCAGGGTCTCATGGATGAAGTCGGGGGCTTATCTCGTCATAGAACAGACAGAAGCCCTTGTTTCAATTGATGTAAACAGCGGCAAGGCGGAGGCCAAAAAGGACAGATACAGTTTCTATAAAGAGATCAATCTTGAGGCGGCAAAGGAAGCGGCAAGACAGATAAGGCTTAGAAATCTGTCCGGAATGATTCTGATCGATTTCATAAATATGAAAGACGATGAAGACAGAGCCGAGGTCTTAAAATGCCTTCAAAATTGCTTCTCATCCGATCCGCTTAAGGCACATGCACTTGGCTTTACAAAGCTCGGTCTTGCGGAGATAACCAGGGAAAAGAGGCTTAGGAATGTCTTTTCCATGCCTCTTGACAGATTTTTGGATCAATAAATGCGGTGATCATTATAAAAAATCTGTTTACTAAAACCGCTATCCATGATATAATACGTCGATATCGTTTTGATATAAATATTTGAAAACAGAAATTAAGAGGATGTTATGAAAAAACTATTACTTGGAAATGCCGCTGTAGCCAGAGGCATGTATGAGGCAGGCGTTTCATTCATATCAAGCTACCCCGGGACTCCGTCTACGGAGATAACCGAAGAAGCCGCAAAATATGATGAGATCTACTGCGAATGGGCTCCAAACGAAAAGGTCGCTTTAGAGGCGGCATTCGGTGCATGCCTTGCAGGAAAAAGAAGTGCCTGCGCCATGAAGCATGTCGGACTTAATGTTGCGGCGGACCCTTTGTTTACCATGGCTTATACCGGTGTAAACGCCGGTCTTGTCATCTGTGTTGCAGACGATCCGGGCATGCATTCTTCACAGAATGAGCAGGATTCAAGACACTATGCCATAAGCTCGAAGGTTCCCATGATCGAGCCTTCGGATTCGGAAGAATCAAAAGAATTCGTTAAGGCAGCTTATGAGATATCCGAAAAGTTCGATACACCCGTTCTCTACAAGATGTGTACAAGAGTGGCACATTCTCAGAGCATAGTGGACACGACCGAACGCGTAATGCCCGCAGAGCGCCCTTACGAAAAGAATATAGCAAAATATGTCATGATGCCCGGAAATGCCATAAAGAGGCATCCTTTTGTCGAGGAAAGAACAAGAAAGCTCACAGAGTTTGCAGAAACTACATCACTTAACCGCATAGAGTGGGGCGATAAGAAGCTTGGCATTATCACATCAAGCACCTGCTATCAGTATGTAAAAGAGGTTTTGGGAGATAACGCATCAATTCTTAAGATCGGTCTTATCAATCCGCTTCCCGTAAAGAAGATCCTTGATTTTGCCGCAAGCGTTGAAAAGCTCATCATAGTAGAAGAACTTGATGACATCATTGAGACACACTGCAAAAAGCTTGGCATTACCGTCTGCGGAAAGGATATTTTCCCGTTTGAAGGCGAATTCTCACAGAGCATCGTTGCAGAAAAGCTCGGCCTTGAAAAGAAGGAATGCAAAAAGCTTGACGAGACGCTTCCCGCAAGACCTCCCATGATGTGCGCAGGCTGTCCTCACAGAGGAATGTTCTATGTCCTTTCAAAGAATAAGATAACGGTCCTCGGAGATATCGGATGTTACACGCTTGGCGCTGTGGCACCTCTTGCAGCTATAGAGACAACTCTTTGCATGGGTGCTTCTGTAAGCTCTATACACGGCTTTAACAAAGCTCTCGGTAAAGATGCGGAAAAGAATACAGTTGCGGTCATCGGAGACAGTACTTTCATGCATTCGGGCATGACAGGCCTTGCAAATATCGCATATAACCAGAGCAATTCAACAGTAGTGATCCTTGATAATTCCATAACCGGCATGACAGGACACCAGCAGAATCCCACAACGGGCTACAATATCAAGGGTGATCCTGCAGGTAAGATAGATCTTGAGGCTCTCTGCCGCAGTATGGGATTTGAACATGTAAGAGTGGTCGATCCTTACGATCTTGCGCAGACAGAGGCTGCAGTTAAGGAAGAACTTGCATTTGAAGGACCTTCGGTGATCATTTCAAGAAGACCCTGCGTTCTTTTGAAATATGTTAAGGCAAAGCCTGCATATCATGTATGTTCCGAAAAATGTGTCGGCTGCAAGATGTGCATGAAGCTTGGATGCCCTGCTATTTCATTCAGAGAAGGAAAGGCTGTTATAGACGCAACTCTTTGCGTAGGATGCGGCGTATGCGCGCAGCTTTGCCGTCTTGGCGCATTACAGGGAGGTGAAATGGCATGAAAAGTGTTATGATAGTAGGCGTAGGCGGACAGGGAAGCCTTCTTGCCAGCAAGCTTCTCGGAAGAGTATTGCTTGATGAGGGCTATGATGTAAAAGTCTCGGAAGTGCACGGAATGAGCCAGAGAGGCGGAAGCGTCGTTACATATGTACGCTACGGCGAAAAGGTATATTCGCCCATAATCGACAAGGGCGAGGCAGACTTTATCATCTCTTTTGAGCTTTTAGAGGCTGCAAGATGGACAGAATATTTAAAGACGGACGGAACCATCGTTGTAAACAATCAGCAGATAGATCCGATGCCCGTTATAACAGGTGCGATGGAATATCCAAAGGATCTTGCCGCAAAGATGAAAGCAGCAGGATTTAACGTAGACGTTGTGGATGCGCTTGATATCGCGCTTAAAGCAGGTAACCCCAAAGCAAGCAATATCGTTTTGATGGGTGCGTTTTCAAAATACCTTCCTGAGATTCCATATGAGGTATGGCAGAAGGGTATAGAGGCCTGTGTTCCCGCCAAATTCCTTGAGCTTAACAAAAAAGCTTTTGATATGGGAAGAGAACTATAATATTTTACTACACGAAGGAGAACAAAAAAATGGGCAGATACTTTCAGGAAGATATTGAGACAATGCCTTACGAAGCTTTAAAAAAGCTTCAAAGCGAAAGACTTGTAAAACAGGTCAAGCATGTTTATGACAATGTAAAGTTCTATCGCGACAAGATGGACGCGGCAGGCATAAAGCCTGAAGACATCAAGTCGGTGGACGATCTTAAGCTGCTTCCTTTCATTGAAAAGGATGATCTTAGAGATCAGTATCCTTACGGACTTCTCGGTGTTCCGAAAAGCGAAGTTGTAAGAATACAGTCCACATCCGGCACTACAGGAAGAAGAGTCGTTGCTTTTTATACAAATGACGATGTTAAAATATGGGAGACATGCTGCGCAAGAGCACTCGTTGCGGCAGGCGCATCAAACGAGGATGTGGTACATGTCTGCTACGGATACGGCCTGTTTACAGGCGGCCCCGGAATTCACGGCGGCTCACATCTTTTGGGTTCCATGACGCTTCCCATGTCATCGGGTAATACCGAAAGACAGCTTCAGTTCATGCAGGATCTTGGCTCAACGATCCTTTGCTGTACACCTTCATATGCCCTCAATCTTGCAGAGAGCATCGAAGAGAGAGGAATAAAGGATAAGATATCTCTTAAAGCCGGAATCTTTGGCGCAGAACCCTGGACCGAAGAGATGAGAAGAGAGATCGAAAAGAGACTCGGACTTAAGGCATATGACATCTACGGACTTACCGAGATCTCAGGCCCCGGTGTTTCCTTTGAATGCGAAGCTCAGCAGGGCATGCACATCAATGAAGATTTCTTTATACCCGAAATAATCAATCCCAAGACAGGCGAAGTACTTCCCGAAGGAGAAGTCGGCGAACTTGTGTTTACTACTCTTACAAAGAAGGCATTCCCTCTTTTAAGATACAGAACAAGGGACCTTTGCAGACTTACAAGAGAGAAGTGCTCCTGCGGACGTACACATATAAGGATGAGCAAGCCCATGGGCAGATCCGACGATATGATGGTCGTAAAGGGCGTAAACGTATGGCCTTCACAGATCGAGCAGGTCATCATCAATCTTGGATATCAGGCAAATTATCAGATAGTCGTTGACAGAGAGAACAACCGCGACTCCATAGAGGTACAGGTTGAAAAGACTCCCGAAATGGCAGCCGATGAAGCTTTTGACATTGCAAAGGCTCAAAAGAAGATCGTTGCAGGCCTTAAGAGCATGCTCGGAATTTTGGTCGATGTAAAAGTTGTTGAGCCCAAGACCATCGAAAGAAGCGAGGGAAAGGCAAAGAGAGTCATCGATAAGAGAAATCTTTATGTCAGCTGATTGGTATAAGATGTTCAGGATGAATTTGCTGCATCAGATAGGGGCTGTAAAAAAACAGCCCCTGTTATTGTTGTAAACGTCTCTATGATCATTTGCACGCAGGACAGAGTTCGCTACCCTCACTTCGCGGCGAAAAGATTCGGACGGATGCTCCGGCGACGATA
>JAEEGF011075885.1_pt1 | contig 66587 bp, 36 predicted proteins | sample 9134171 | NCBI WGS metagenome assembly JAEEGF01 (sample SAMN16246542, study PRJNA631951) | gut metagenome | biome: gut microbiome; feature: rumen; material: AP-attached | host: Bos | place: Iran: Karaj | collected 2018-10 | reverse complement strand
ACAGCCTATACTCCACTAAGCTCACCGTTTTCATCCCGTGCACGGCCCTCGACTCCCTGCCCTACGTGGAAGGCTTCGACACCTACGGCACAGGCACGGGCATCTATCCTACCTGCTGGGACAGAATCAACACCTACAGCACCACCACCAGCTATCCGTACATCACCACCACGCACTATGACGGTGTGGGTTCCCTCTATTTCTACGCCGGCACTTCCGGCACCTACAACATCGCCATCTCCCCGATGATCGACGAGAGCATTCCGGTCAACACGCTGCAGACCACCTTCATGTGGCGTGCCGCCAATGCCACTTCCCGCTTGGAGGTGGGTGTGATGACCAACCCGACGGATGCCACCACTTTTGTGCCGATTGACACGATTGTCGCCTCTGCGGCCAGCACGTGGGAAGGCTTCGAGGTCTCCTTCAGCCAATACACTGGCGAGGGCCACTACATCGCCTTCCGGGTTGCCTACAACAGCTCCGCAACCGGTTATGGCTATCTCGACAACGTGGTCATCGACCTGATCCCCTCTTGTCCGAGACCGTTGCATGTGACTGCCACTGACGCCACCACGAGCAGTGTGGACCTCTCATGGGATCAGAATGGCAATCCCACTTCCTGGGTGATTGAGTACGGTCCTGCCGGCTTCACGCCCGGCACGGGCACGGAGGTGACAGCCACCACCAATCCCTTCACGGTCACGGGCTTGAACCCCTCCACGGTGTATGACTTCTACGTCACGGCAGACTGCGGCGGCGGCGACAGCAGCGCCAGATCCTTCGCATGCACCGGCGCCACTGCCTGCGCGGAAATCTCCGCTCTGCCATATATCGAAAACTTCGACGCTTACGGCACGGGCACGACCGCCTATCCGCTCTGCTGGGGCAGAATCAATACCTACACTTCCGGTGACAGACCTTACGTCAACTCCACCAACTACGCCGGTGTGGGTTCCCTGTATTTCTACGCCACTTCCACCACGTACAACATTGCCATTACACCGGAGTTCGCCGCCACGATTCCGATCAACACCTTGCAGGCCACGTTCATGTACCGTGCCTCCTCGGCGACCAACGACCGTTTGATCGTGGGTGTGATGACCAATCCGAACGATGCCAGCACCTTTGTTGCTGTGGATACGGTTTATCCGGCTTCCACAGCCACCGCCTGGGTGGAGAAAGAGGTCGTCTTCAGCGGTTACACGGGCAACGGCCACTACATCGCTTTCTATAACGGAAACCCATCGGCCAGCACCTGCTATTCTTACATCGACAACTTGAACATCAACCTGATTCCGGCATGTCCGAAGCCTCAGAACCTGCATTTGGTGAATGCCACCACCACCAGTGTCGAGTTAGGCTGGACGGAGGTCGGTTCGGCCACCGCTTGGGAGATTGCCTACGGCGCACCCGGTTTCAACCCGAACAGCACCGCCGCCACTGTGGTGACGGCTACTTCCAATCCGTTCACGATCAGCAACCTGAACAACACCACCATGTATGAGTTCTACGTCCGTTCCGCTTGTGGCGGTGCCGATTACAGTTACTGGAGCAACAGCACTCAGGGTGCCACCACCATGGTGCCTGTGGGTTTGCCTTACACGGCGGATTTCGCTGATCCCAACGATACTTGGGTGTTGAACAACGGAAGCTGCACCAACTACTGGATGAGAGGCACCGTCAGCAACGAGCCTTCCCTGTTTGTGACCAACAACGGTTCCACGCCGGGATACACGATCACGTCAATCTCCGCAAATGCCGCGCAGAAGTTGTTCACTGTGGGCACGAGCGACACGATCACCATCACCTTCGATGTGATGGTCGATGGTGAAGGCGGCTTCGACTACCTGAAGCTGTTCTTGGCTCCTGCTGCCACGCAGTTCCTGCCCTCCACCACGGCACCGGGCACCGGGGACTACGCTCATCGTGACTATTCCACCAACGCTTACAACTTCTACGCAAATGGCTTCGGCACGCAAACGTCGTATCCTTACGTCCTGAACAAGCTCACCGACACCATCCATGTGGTGGCGAAGATGCCCAACCCGAATGCCACTCCGACCTCCTCGTCCACGGCTTTGTTAGCCCTCGTCTGGAGAAATGACGCCAGCGGTGGTACTCAGCCGCCTGCCATCGTCAAGAACCTGACAGTGACGGCCAGCGGCGGTACGGTTGTGGTTGACCCGACCGTGGCCACCAATGCCGCCGACAACCTCAGCTCGACTGGTGCCACGCTGCACGGTGTCATCACGAATCCCGACAACGTGACCATCACGGCGAAGGGCTTCCAGTGGAAAGCCACCAACAGCGGTACCTACACTTCCGTGACGGGCACCGGCACGGGCAACGGCTTCACCGCCAACCTCACGAACTTGGCTCCTAACACGAGCTACACCTTCAAGGCGTTCATCACCTTCAACGGCACGACCGTCGAGGGCAGCGAGATGACCTTCACGACGCTGCCGCAGGGTTCTGAGCCTTGCGACGTGCCGACGGGTCTGCATTCCACGAATGTGGAGAACGAGGCCATCACCATCGCTTGGGATGCCAACGCCGACGTGAACAGCTGGAACATCCAGTACCGTCCTGTGGGCGGCACGCTGAGCTCCGCGACCTCCAATACGAATACCTACACCATCACGGGTCTGACGGGCCACACCAACTACGAGATCCAGGTGCAGGCCAACTGTGGCGACGGCAACGTCAGCGACTGGTCTTCCACGATCACGGTGCAAACTACCAACGTGGGCATCGAGAACTGGTTGGAGAAGAGCGTGAGCCTCTACCCGAACCCGGCCCGCGAATACATTGACATCCGCGTGGACGGCGACCTGAACGTCACGATGATGGAGGTGTTCGATGTTTATGGCAAACTGATCAACACGGTCAACGACATTGACAACCCGACCCGCATCAACGTCAACGGCCTCGCCGACGGCATGTATTTCGTGCGCGTGACCACGGAGAAGGGTGTTGTGACGAAGACGTTCGTGAAGAGGTAACCCCCCCCCCCCTTTAGGGGGGATGCCCCCCTAAAGGGGGGTAATAGGGTAATATTCCTCTTTCGAGGTGGGAAAGGGTAACGGGTGACCCTAAACCTTAAACCCTAAACTGATAATCAACGGGTGCTGGCGGTTTCGCCGGTGCCCGTTTTTTTAATTATGAATGATGAATTATGAATGATGAATTATGAATTATGAATGATTTCCCCGCACACCTACGGCGTGCGATATACATGTTGTGAACGCCGGTGCTACCGACCCCTTCACCCCTAACGGGGTGTTTCGCGCACCGAGACCAATAACCTTTAACCATTTAACCATTTAACCTTTAATCATTAACCATTAACCATTAACCGTTGTTAATATCTGTTGATAACATTTTTGTACATCGTATAGAATAAATGTTGTAATTTTGCAAGTCGTTTTTTTGGGGAAAGAATTTTTTGACGAAAAGATGGGGACGATTATCGATTTTTGAGATACATTATTCACTAAATCAATAAATTATGAAAAAAATTCTACTATTGTTCTTGACAGCGGTATTGAGTATGCCGCTGATGCTGAACGCGCAGTTGACTGCGACTTTCGGCACGGGGACGGGCGAGACCACTACGGGTGGTAGCGCGGGTGCGCCTATGAGTTATGGCGGCGCCTACTCATGGACCCAGCAGATCTACCGTGCGGCCGAATTCACGGCCGCCAACGTGCCTGCCGGTGCCGTCATCCTCTCCATCGAGTTCTACAATGCCACCGGTGCGACGCTCATGTCGGACCTCCGCACCTACATGGGGCTTTGCACGAACGACTACTTCTCCGGCACAAGCGACTGGGTGCCCTACAACAACCTCACCCTGGTCGATTCCGGCGACTGGAATGCTCCTGCGGGTTGGTTCACCATCAACCTTGACGCTCCGTTTGTGTGGGACGGCACCAGTAACTTGGTGGTGGGTGTCTCCTTCCGGGGCGCGCACTCCGACTACTCCACCAACAACCCGAACTGTGGTTACCGGTACACTACCCAAAGCGGCAGCGCGCACATCCGCCGTTTCAGCACCAATCTTTCTGACTGTGATCCTACCAACACGGCGTCAGCAAACTCCACGAGCTCTAGCCGTCCTAACCTTCGCATAACCTATTCTTTGTCGGGTTGTCCGAGCTTGACTCCCACGGTGGCCAACATCGGCCCCTATTCCGCCGACCTCAACTGGATAAACTTCCAGCAATCGGCTTACAGCTGGGACATGTTGTATGGCGAGACCGGCACTTTCGACACGCTTAGTGGCGGCACCACCCTCACCGGCCTCACGGACACTTTCTACACGATGACCGGCCTCACATCGGCCACCACCTATTCGGTTTACTTGAAATCCTACTGTTCTTCCGAAACGGGTTCCTGGTCCTCCCCGCGTACGTTCACTACGCCGGCGGCCTGCCCCACGCCTACCAACCTCGTCCTCATGAGCCACACAGCCGAGGAGGCCACCATTTCCTGGCAACCCGGCGCCACCGAGACCGGCTGGGAGGTGACCTGTGTGCCCCACGGGGATCCTGTGGGCAGCGGCACCCCCGTCTATGTCACCAGCTCCCCCTACACCTTTACAAACCTTACGGATGATACCCAATACGATATTTATGTGCGTGCCGACTGTGGCAACGGGGAGAACAGCTACTGGACCTCTCCTGTAACCTTCACCACCGACCCGTACTGCACGTCGGCCACGAACTTGGCCGCCACGCAGGTGCAGGGTACCTCCGCCCTCCTCATTTGGGGCTCTGCCCCGGTTGGTGCCACCGGCTACACGGTGGGCTATTCCGAGGCGGGCATGGACAACTGGACCACCATTCCGTCGGTGACCGGCAACAGTTACATGCTCTCCGGACTCACCCCCAACACCACATATGACGTGTTTGTGCTTTCCGAGTGCGACATGGGCGATGCCGACACCGTATTCGCCACGCTCACCACCAACTGCTTAGTGGGCGGACAGATCACCGTCGGAACCGGCACTTCCACCAGCAGCTACCTGCCTTCCTACAGCACCTACAACTACAGCTATACCCAGCAGCTGTTCACGCCTGCTGAGTTGGGCGGTGCGGGGAACCTCACCTCCGTCTCCTTTGAGTTGGTCAACCTCTCGCAGCAGCGAAACCTCGCCATTTATTTGGCGCACACCACCGAGTCCTCCCTCTCGTCAGCGTGGATCACGCCCGTCAACCCTGTGGAAGTGTTCCACAGCAGCCAGACGCTGGTTACGGGATGGAACACGTTCCATTTCAGCAGCCCGTTCGCCTACAACGGCTCCGACAACCTGCTGTTGATCGTCGTGGACAGCACGGGTACTTGGGTCAGCGGCAACAGCTGGCGTGCGCACAGCATCAGCGGCATGGCCCGCTATATCTATCAGGACAGCGGCCCGTATAGTATCAGCTCGGTCCCGTCCTCTGCCGGTACCTCAGCCTCATCGCGCAGCAACGTGATTTTCGGCAGTCCGTGCGACTCCACGGCCACCTGTGTGGCACCGAACGCCTATGTTACTGATTTTAACGACAACAGTGTGACGGTGGCCTGGGCACCCGGCTACACGGAGAACGCTTGGGAGTTCGAATATCAGGCTGACGGCGAAACGTCTTGGACCTCCGAAGGTTCCGTGACTTCCCCGCATACCGTTACCAACCTCACCGCCGACACGAAATACCATTTCCGCGTCCGCGCCGTCTGTGGCGGTGGCGAATATAGCGGATGGGCATCGGTGACCCGTCGTACCGCCTGCACCTCTATCGACCTGCCTTACACGGAGAACTTTGAATCGGCTCCGGCCAGCGGTTCCGGAAACATGATTACCTGCTGGACCCGTAACACCAACTACAGCTCTACCGCATATCCTTACACCTCCTCCTCACAACATTATTCCGGCACCTACTCCGTTTATTTCTACGGTACCAGTGCTTACTATTCCTACCTCGCTTCGCCTCGTATTGCCGACAACGTGCAGATGAACGACATCCAAGTCAGTTTCTACGCCTACAAGACTTCCGCCAGCTACAAGATCAAGGTGGGCGTGATGTCCGACCCCGAGGATTTCAACACCTTCACCGCCATCGGCGAGTTCTCGCCCACAGCCAACAACACGTGGGAGTATTTCGACGTCAACACCAGCAACTACATGGGCAACGGGCGCTACATCGTTTTCGCCATCCCGAATGAGATCACCAGCTACATGTACATCGACGACATCGTGATCGACCACATCCCGGCTTGTCCGCATGTGACTAACATCGCCGTCCCCACCGCCGCCATCACGCAAAATTCCGCCGTGGTGACCTGGACTCCTGGAGGTACGGAGACAGACTGGGAAGTGGTTTATGGCCCTGTCGGCACCATTTCCGATCCTTATTTGGAGACTCCCGAGTATGCTTCTGGGACGCCTTCTATCACGCTCAACAATCTGTTGCCGAGCACTATTTACGATGTGTATGTGAGAGCCGTTTGTGGTTCCTCGGACGGCAGCTCCTGGATGCATGCCAACTTCCAGACCGAATGCGGTGTTGTCTCCACATTCCCCTATACGCAGAACTTCAACAACCAGGGTTCCGGCTCTTCTGCTTACCCGATGTGCTGGAGCCGTTACCAGACCGGCACCACCACCACCTACCCGTACATCTCCACCACGGGTGGCGGTTCCCTCTATTTCTACAGCTATTCCACGACGACGGTCTATGGTGCCACCGACCCGATGAATCTCTCCAACGAGACTCCCGGCATGTTGGCCCTCTCCTTCGATGTCTATAAGAGCAGCGCCAGCTATGGCCGCTTGGACGTGGGCTACATGACCGACGAGGCCAACGAGAGCACTTTCCATGTCCTGAAATCCATCTATCCCGGCGACTTGGCAAGCACCTCCACTTGGTATCCCTTCACGGTGAACATACCGGCCAGTGTCTATAACCTGTCTGAAGTCTATTTCGCATTCAAGGCCCCTATCTCCAGCAATTCCAACTACGTCTATATAGACAATGTGAAGGTCGATTACCTGCCGGAATGTTCTGCACCCTCCAACTTCGCCGTCACGAATGTCGCCGGCACCTCGGCCCTGCTGACCTGGACGGAGGCGCCCTACGGTGTGACCGACTACACGATTGAGTATGGCGAGGCCAACACGGGTTTCTATCAGTCGCAGGTGGTCACCGGCTCGCAGTTCATGCTCAGCGGCCTCACCGAGCTGACGACCTACGAGGCGATGATTTACAGCAACTGCACTTCCGGGTCCTCCGACACGCTGACGGTTACTTTCACGACCAATTGCGCCGCCGGCGGAGACAACATCGTCGGCAACGGCACGACTGGAACCTACAATGTGCCGATCAACACGTACTACAACTACTCTTACGTGCAGGAGCTCTTCCTCGCCAACGAAATCAACGCTTCGGGCGACATCAGCTCCATCGGCTTCCAGTACATCTATTCCACACCCCAGACCAAGACCAACCAATCAATCTACCTTGCCGAGACCGACCTCACCTCCCTCAGCAACTGGATTCCGTCCGACTCCCTGACCTTAGTCTATCAAGGCAGCATCACGTACAGCAACTCCGGCCCGGACCACTGGGTGAACATCCCGTTGACCACGCCTTTCAACTACAGCGGCAACCGGAATCTGGTGGTGGTTGTCAAGAACGACCATGGCGATTACACCACCTCCAGTAACAACACGTTCAATGCCCACTCCGCATCCGGCAAGACGTTGCAGTATTATGACGATGACTACGAGTTCGACTTCACCAGTCCTGAGAGCCCGAGCACTTATTCGTACCGCAACAACGTGAAGTTCGGCATGGAGTGCGACGTGACGGTGACCTGCGTTGCCCCCAACGTCTATGTGCTGTCGTCAGACGCCACCAGCGCGACCATCGCATGGGCGCCCGGTGCTGGCGAGACCTCCTGGGAGATGGAGTACAAGGCCGAGGGCGACGCCTCGTGGACCTCTGTGGGCACGGTGACGGCCAGCCCGTATGTTCTCTCCAACCTGACCAGCAACACCACCTACACTGTGCGCCTGCGCTCCCTCTGCGGCGGCGACAATTCCGCATGGGCCACCACCACGGTGACCATCCCGTGCTATATCACCGCGCTCCCGTTCATGGAGAACTTCGACAACGCCACCGGAACAGGCTCCTCCAACTCGGTGCCCTGCTGGACCAAGAAGACCAACTACTCCACGGCCTATCCGTATCCTTCCAGTACCTACACCCACTCGCCCAACTACTCACTCTATTTCTACGGCACCAGCGCCTACTACTCCATGGCCGTCTCCCCGCGCTTTGACGACGCCATTCAGATGGACAGCCTGCAGATTTCTTTCTGGTCCTACAAGACTTCCGCCAACTACTTTATCGAAGTGGGTATTCTCGCTGACCTGAACGACCCAAGCACTTTCGAGCCCGTCGGATCCTTCAGCCCGTCGGCTACCTCCACTTGGGAGAAGGCCGAGTTCACCACCTCCGGTTACCAAGGCAACGGTCACTATGTGGCATTCCGTATCCCGCAGTGGATTACCAGCTATCAATACCTGGATGACATCACTATCGACTACATTCCCGCATGTGTGCATGTGGAGGACATCTTGGCTTCCAACATCACCCAAACCACGGCCGACATCACCTGGACACCGGGTTCCACGGAGACCTCCTGGGAGGTTCTCTACGGCGAGAGTGTAGATTTCGCCACCGATGTCCCTTCCACGGAGAGCACCAACTCAATCAGCCTGACCGGTCTTACGCCCAACACCCTGTACCATGTCTATGTGCGGGGCATCTGTGACGGCGGCGACTACAGCACCTGGGAAGAGTATTCCTTCCGGACGGAGTGCGGCGCCATCGCCACGCTTCCTTTTACGGAGGACTTTGACACCTACGGCACGGGTACAACCGTCTATCCCAGCTGCTGGGGCAAGATCAACACCTATACCAGCGGTGACAGACCTTATGTCAACTCCACGCACTATGCCGGTGTGGGTTCGTTGTACTTCTACGCCAGTTCCGGCACTTACAACATCGCCATCACCCCGCAGTTTGACGCCGCTATCCCCGTCAACACGCTGCAGGCCACCTTCATGTACAGGGCTTCCAGCAGCACGGACTACATGATTGTGGGTGTGATGACCAACCCTACAAACGCCAACACTTTCGTGCCCGTTGACACGATTCATCCGGGCAGCTCCGCGACCGCTTGGGTGGAAAAAGAGGTCTTATTCAACGGTTACAACGGCAGCGGACAATACATCGCCTTCTACAACGGAAAAGCGACCACCACCTGCTACTCCTACATCGACGACCTGTTCATCGGCTTGATCCCGACATGTCCGAAGCCGACTCAGGTCCATGCAACGGATGTCACCACCTCGACCATTGAGTTGGGCTGGACAGAAAACGGCTCCGCCACGGAATGGGAGATCGAGTACGGTCCTGCCGGCTTCACGCTTGGCAACGGCACCGTGGAAAGCGGTGTCACGACCAACCCGTACACCATAAGCAACCTGACCACTGCCACCCAGTACGATTTCTACGTGAGGTCGGTCTGCAGTGCGGGCGACACCAGCTACTTTGCACCCGTATATACCGCAACCACCGCTTGCGATGCTATTGACCAACTGCCTTACACGGAGAATTTCGACACCTACGGCACGGGCGAGAGTGCGTATCCGGACTGCTGGGGCAAGATCAACACCTATTCTTCCAACAGACCCTACGTGAACTCCACCAACTATGCCGGTACGGGTTCGTTGTACTTCTACGCCGGCTCCGCCACCTACAACATCGCCGCCACCCCGATGTTTGACGCCACCATCCCTGTCAACACGCTGCAGGCCACCTTCATGTACCGGGCATACAGCACCACCGACTATATGATTGTGGGTGTGATGACCAATCCCATGGATGCCAGCACCTTTGTGCCCGTTGACACCCTCTATTCCCCCGCCACCGCGTCCAACTGGGAAGAGCGGGAAGTCAACTTCAACAATTACAACGGCAACGGCCATTACATCGCCTTCTACAACGGTAAGCCCACCACCACCTGCTACTCCTACATCGACAACCTGGTCATCGACCTGATGCCGTCCTGTCCGAAGCCGCAGGATCTGCATGCCGTTAATGCCACCACTAACAGCATTGAGTTGGGATGGACGGATGCTGGTTCTGCCACCACGTGGGAGATTGCCTACGGTGATCCCGGCTTCGACCCCGACGCTCCCAGCACCGCAACGGTGACGGCCACCAGCAACCCGTTCACCGTCACCGGCCTGAACAGCACCACCACGTACGAGTTCCGCGTGCGCGCCCTCTGCAGTGCCTCCGATATCAGCAACTGGAGCAACGCCTTGTCTGCCTCCACCACCATGACGCCTATAGGTCTGCCCTACACCGCCGACTTCTCCGCCAACGACGCCTGGGTGCTGAACAACGGTAACTGTCCCAACTATTGGATGAAAGGGATGGTAAGCAACGAACCCGCTCTCTTTGTGACCAGCAACGGAAGCACACCGGAATACACCAACAGCGCCACTTCAGTCGCCGCATTGAAACTGTTCTCGGTAGGTACCGCCGATTCCATCACCATCACCTTTGACATCATGGTTGACGGCGAGGGCAGCTTCGACTACTTCAAGTTGTTCCTGGCCCCGGCTTCACAACAGTTCCCGGCTTCCACCACGACCCCAAGCTCCGGAGACTATGGATATAACAGTTATTCTGTTAATGCCTATAATTTCTATGCCAATGGTTACGGAACACAGAGTTCCTATCCGTACGTCCTGAACAAGCTAACATCTTCCATCCATGTGACGGCAACAATGCCGAACCCGAATGCCAACCCGAACGCCAACTCCACAGCGCTGCTGGCATTGGCGTGGAAGAACGACGGTTCTGTCCTCTACAATCCGCCTGCCACCATCACGAACCTGTCCGTCACTATCAGCGGCAGCGGTCCGGTGGTCACCAACCCGACGGTCGCCACCAACGCGGCTGGCGACATCGCACAGACCACCGCCACGCTGAACGCCACCATCACGAACCCCGACAACGTGACCATCACCGCGAAGGGATTCCAGTGGAAGACCTCCACGGGCGGCAACTACACGCAGATCGCCGGTACCGGCACGGGTAACACCTTCACGGCTAACCTGACCAACTTGACTCCGAACACGAGCTACACCTACAAGGCGTACATCACCTTCGACGGTCAGACGGTCTATGGCAGTGAGCAGACCTTCACGACGCTGCAGCAGGGTGTTGATCCTTGTGACGTGCCTACGGGTCTGCATTCTACGAATGTGGAGAACGAGGCTATCTCCATTGCTTGGGATGCCGCTGCCAACGTGAACAGCTGGAACATCCAGTACCGTCCTGTGGGCGGCACGCTGAGCTCCGCGACCTCCAACACCAACAGCTACACCATCACGGGTCTGACGGGTCACACCAACTACGAGATCCAGGTGCAGGCCAACTGCGGTGACGGCAACGTCAGCGACTGGTCCGCTCCGATCACGGTGCAAACCACCAACGTGGGCATCGAGAACTACCTGGACAACAATGTGACCCTGTTCCCGAACCCGGCTCGCGAGTATGTTGACGTCCGCGTCGATGGCGACGTGAACGTGACCGCGATGGAGGTGTTTGATGTCTATGGCAAGTTGATCAACACTGTTGTGGTGGTTGACAACCCGACCCGCATCAACGTCAGCGGTCTCGCCGACGGCATGTACTTCGTGCGCGTGACCACGGAGAAGGGCGTTGTGACGAAGAGCTTCGTGAAGAGGTAACCCCCCCCCCTGGCCCCCCCCTGAAGGGGGGAAGCCCCCCCTGCCCCCCTAAAGGGGGGTAATATTCCTCTTTCGAGGTGGGAAAGGGTAACGGGGTGACCCTAAACATTAAACCCTAAACTGAAATCAACGGGTGCTGGCTGAAAGGCCGGTGCCCGTTTTTTTAATTATGAATGATGAATGATGAATGAAGAATGAAGAATTAAGAATTAAGAATTAAGAATTAAGAATTCGGGGGTGTTCATAACTTGTTCATATCTTGTTGGTAATAATTTCGCGTGTCGTATCGGATAATTATTGTAATTTTGCCAAATGTTTGTCCATCGACTATAAAACCCATTATCCCATTAATCCACTAACCCACTAACCCGTAAACAATCACTTAAATCATATAATTATGAAAAAAGCTTTATTCTTTCTGATTGCGGCGTTTATGATGCTGTCGGTGAGAGGGTTGGCGCAGAACAACTGTGTTGCGCCGACTGGTCTGACGGCGTCGTTGCACGCGCCGGAGTGGAACCATGTTCTGCTCAACTGGAATGCTGTCGTGGATTCCACGCAGCAAGACATCATGTGGTCCACCACCACGTACTCTACCCGTATCGGCGGTGGTGAGAATGTCGCGCTCGATTTCACAGGCGTGATTCGTTTCACCCCGACGGAGTTGGCCAGCCACTCGGGCCAATACCTCACTTCCGTGTCCTTTATCCCCGGTGAGGGCCAAACGGTGTGTACCTACTACGTGATGGTATGGCAGGGCGGAAGTGTGACCAATGACACCATCTTCAACCCTGGTACCTTGATGGTGAACCAGATTATCAACACTCCGCTGACCATCAACTCGATCAACACCATTCTGCTTGACACAGCTTTGCAGATTGATGTGACGCAAGAGTTGTGGATTGGCATCCGTTGTGATTGCTCGGCCGGCTATCCGCTTGGCGCCAGCAATAATACGGCTGTCTTCAACTACGGCGACCTGATTGCGGTTAACGGTACCAACACGGTATGGGAAACCCTTTCAGGAGGAGATCCTACGGCTACAATAGCCGCTTACAACTGGCTGATTATCGGACATCTGCAGACCGCTGACAACATCCTTTCCGGTTACAAACTCTATCGTGACAATGCGCTTCTCGCCACCGTCGGGGCCACTGCTTATTTGGATTCCGTGCCCAACGGCGACTACACTTACAACTTGACGGCCGAATACGTCAGCGGCTGCGAGTCGAATCCGATTTCCGTGTCAATCACGATGGCTTCCAACCCTTGCGCCGACTGTCTGGACTCGGTGATTGTGAATGGCGGTGCCACCCCGAACACGGGTTACCTCTTGCCGCTCAACACGTTCTACAACTATTCTTTCTCCGAACAGATTTACACTGTGACGGACTTGGGCACCATCAACGGCGCCATCAACTGTATCTCGTTCCAATATATATATGCTACACCACAAACCAAGAACATTGTGGTCTATATGGGCAACACCAACAAGAGCAGCTTCAGCGGCGGCGACTGGGTTCCTGCCAGCCAAATGTTCCAGGTGTTTGACGGCACGGTTAACTTCACCAATGCCGGTCCCGACAACTGGGTGAACATCCCCTTCGATGTGCCTTTTGAATACGACGGCAGCAGCAATATCGTGGTGGCGGTGCTGAACAACACCGGCAGCTACGTTTCGAGTTCCAACCCCACTTTCAATGTGCATCCCGCTGCTAACAAGAGCCTGTATCTTTACAATGATGGCAGTGCTTACAATGTGAATTCCTTGGCGTCGGGTACTGTGGGCTCGGAACGCAACAACATCCGCTTCCTCGTGGGTGAACCGATCACCTGTCCGATGCCGCCCCATTTGACGGTCACCAGCATCACCAACGCAGGTGCGACCATCTCGTGGAATTCCACCGAGGTGAGCAACGGCTACGAATTGGTGATTGTTCCCGAGGGCAGCACGTTGAACAACGAGACGCCCATTACGTTGAGTGACACCTTCTATGTGGTCACCGATTTGCAAGCCAACACGAACTACAAGGTCTATGTGCGCGCCAGCTGCGGCAGCGATTTCAGTAACTGGAACATGCAGAGCTTCAAGACGTTGTGTGCTCCGACCGCTCAGTTGCCATACGTAATGGACATGGACGGTTTCGGCGCGGGCTCCGGTGTCATCCCCGACTGCGCGGAAGTGGGCCTTGGCGGCACCTATTCCAGCTATCCTTACATCTCCAGTTCTTACCACCATTCCGGCAACGGCGCTCTTTACTTCTACTCCTACACGCCCAACTCCACGATGATCCGTTTCCAGGGCCTCGACCTGACGGAGAACAATGATCCGTTAGTGATGAGCTTCTACGAGTACAAGACTTCCTCCGGTTATGGCTACATTCAAGCCGGTTATATGACAGATCCCACCGATTTCAGCACCTTCGTCTCGTTGAAGACGGTTTATCCGAGTGACATTCCCACTTCCACCTGGACCGAGGTTCGTTTCGCCGTTCCTGCCACTGTGAACGGTCAGGTCATCTATCCGACCTTGTACTGTCCATTCGCACCGGGTAGCGCTTCCAACTATGTCTATATTGACGATTTGACCATTGAAGTCGGCCAGAGCAACTGTATGGCGCCGCACAACTTCCAGTTCTCCAACGTGAGCGGAACCTCCGCGTTGGCCACTTGGACGCCCGACGAGACCGCTTCCGGCACGGAAACCTATCATCTGGAATATTCAGAGGCCGGCACCGACAACTGGCAACCTGTGACCACCACGGCCAGCTACGTCCTTATCGGCGGCCTCACCCCGCAAACTGCCTATGAGTTTCGACTCTTTATGGACTGTGATGTGAACGGCTTCAGCGATACGCTGACCGGCACGTTCCTCACGAACTGTCTGGCTGGCGGTGAGATTGCCATCGGCAACGGCACGAATACCACTACATACGTGCCCTCTTACAGCTGCTACAACTACAGCTATACGCAGCAGATTTTCCTCGCTAGTGAGTTGAATGGTCCTACGAACATCCTGTCTGCCGCTTTCGACGCCACTTCCATCGTGTCCAGTTCCCGTCATATCAGCATCTATCTGATGCACACCACGGCGGCTTCCAGCGACTGGCTCCCGACCACCAATGCGCAACTGGTGTACAACGGCACCATCTCTCTGACCACGGGTTGGAATACGTTCAATTTCTCCACCCCGTTCCAGTACAACGGCACAGACAACTTGGCGATGATTATCATCGACTCCACTGGTTCCTATAGCTGTTCCAACTATTTCCACTGCCACGCCGCAAGTGCCACGTTGACTCACTACCAGTATCAGGATTCGGCTCCGTACAGCATCGGCACCACTCCGTCGAGTGGTTCCACCGGCACCACCTCCAACCGTGCCAACGTGATTTTTGGCGGCAACTGCGACTCCACGGCCACTTGTATTGCGCCCAATGTCATTGTCACAGGTTACAGCGATGATGAAATCTCCATCGCGTGGGTGGCTGGCGACCAGGAGACCTCTTGGGAACTGGAGTACAAGACCGCCGACACCACCGACTGGACCAATGTGGGCACGATGACCGACAATACCTACACCTTCACGGGACTGGCCTCCAGCACGAACTATGACATCCGTCTGAGAAGTGTCTGTTCCTCCTTCGAGTTCAGCAACTGGACCACGGTCAGCGCGTTCACCGTGTGCGACTACGTCACCGTTCCTTACACCGAGAACTTCGAGTCGGCCACGGGCAGCGGTTCCTCGTACTACATCGACTGCTGGTTCCGCGGCACCAACTATTCCACGACCTATCCTTACGTCTCCACTTCGTATTCCTCTTCCGGCACCCACTCCCTCTATTTCTACGGCACCTCCACCTATTACTGCTACGGTGCGACCCCGCGCTTTGACGATGCCGTGGAGATGGACAGCTTGGTGGTCAACTTCAACCTGTACGCCACCACCGCCGGCTACAGCATTGATTTCGGCGTGATGACCGACCCGTCGGATTACACCACCTTCGTGCCGCTGGGCTCCTTCCCGATACCGATCGCCGGCATTTGGGACAATTACGAGATCACCACCGCCAACTATTCCGGCAACGGCCATTATCTGGCCTTCCGTATCCCGCAATGGGGCTCCTCCTACGTCTATCTCGATGACGTTTCCGTGGATTACATGAATCCTTGCGAACACCCGACGAACCTCGCCGTGCAGAGCATGACCAGCGACGAGGCGACCATCACCTGGACCAGCAATGTCGGTGAATGGGAGTACACCTACGGCCTGACCGGCACGGTGGATTTGGAGACGGCTGTCTTAGAGGTTTCTTACGACAACACGGCGACGATCAGTAACTTGCAGGCGAACACCACCTACGACTTCTACGTGCGCAGTGTCTGCTCGGGCATTGGCGAGAGCAACTGGTATTCCTTCTCCTTCACGACGGAGTGTCTGCCCATCGACCTGCTGCCTTACACGCAGAACTTCGACTCGATGACCACGAGTACTTCCAACACCACCTCCGGTTTCAGCAACATAGGCGATTGTTGGCATGCGTACAACACCGGCACGACCTACACTTCCTATCCGTATGTGTATTACAGTTCCAGCTATGCCGCCAGCGGCAACTATAGCCTGCGCTTCTACACCTACACCTCCACGTCTTACGCCGACCAGTACGCCATCCTGCCTTCTCTCGACACCGACACTTATCCGCTCAACACGTTGCAGCTGACCTTCGACGCGAGCCGTTATTCCACCTCTTATCCGTTCTGCGTGATCGTAGGTGCGATGACCGGCACGGACATCAACACGTTCCAGCCGGTTGACACGGTGCTGATGAACACGGGCGGCACGAACTACGAAACGCAGATTATCTTCTTCAGCAATTTCATCGGCACGGGCGACCGCATCGCCTTGATGGCGCCTCATGCCATTGGTAACTTCGTGTCCGGCGCTTATTACAATGAAGGCCACATCGACAATGTCGTGTTGTCGGTGGCGCCCACCTGTCCGCAACCCACGCATCTGACGGTTGACAATGTTACGGAAGATGCCGTGACGTTGAGTTGGACGGAGAACGGCTCGGCCAGCAACTGGGTCATCGAATACGGTCCGCAGGGCTTCGCTCCTGGCAGCGGCACCACCGTTCAAGCTAACAGCAACCCGTTCACCATCAGCAACCTGTCTGCTGCGGTGACCTACCAGTTCTACGTGAAGGCCGACTGCGGCGGTGGCGACGAGAGTTCGCTGACCGGTCCTGTGGCGGCCACCCCGGGTTCCTACAACATGCCTGCCACCGGCACCCACACCATCACCACCTGCGCGATGGTCATCTATGACGACGGCGGCATTGACGGCGACTACAGCAACAGCTGCGAGTCCTACTTGACCATCAACCCCGCCACTCCCGGCAACGTGATTTCCCTCCATGGCACCTCGACGACCGAGTCCAGCTACGACTATCTCTACATCTACGACGGCGCCAACACTTCCGGCACGCTGTTGGGCACCTATAACGGCAGCGGCCTGACGGTTCCGGAACTGACTTCCACCACGGGCCCGTTGACCATCTACTTCCAATCTGACGGCAGCGTGCCGTACGCCGGTTTCGAGCTGATCGTGACCTGTGTTTCCAACACCTGTCCGGCACCGTCCAGCATCACGGTTTCCAACATCGGCAACACTTCCGCCACTGTCTCTTGGGTGCCTTCCGGCAACGAGACCAGCTGGATTGTGGAGCATAAAGCCGCTTCCGCTACCAACTGGACGGTCGCCACGGCCACCTCGACGAGCTACCAGCTCACCGGCCTGACGGGGCTTACCACTTACGATGTGCGTGTGAAAGCCGACTGCGGCAGCGAGACTTCTTCCTACCGGACGACCTCCTTCACCACTCCGAACTGCCAATCCTCAGATGCCTGCAGTTATACCTTTGTGCTTGGTGACGGATATGGCGATGGATGGAATGACGCCTACTTGACGGTGGAACAAAATGGTGTGATTGTGGCAACATTGGAGGCTCTGGATCACGACCTTGATGATACCCAGACCTACGACTCGCTCATGGTCTCCCTTTGCGATGGCATTCCCACGAATCTTGTGTGGCACGAAGGTGACTACGATGACGAAATTAGTGTCACATTGATCGGACCTGACGGCACGCAACTGTTCACCATCTCTGATCTGTCAATGCTCACCAGTTATACGATCTACACCTTCACCACCGACTGCAGCAACTCGCCCGGACCCGAGCCGTGCGCCACGCCGACCGGCTTGCACACCACGGCTGTCCAGAACGAGAGCATTGCCATCGCTTGGGACGCCAATGCCAACGTGAACAGCTGGAACATCCAGTATCGTCCGCAGAACGGCACGTGGAGCTCCGCGACCTCCAACACGAACAGCTACACCATCACGGGTCTGACTGGCCTCACGGCTTACGAGATCAAGGTGCAGGCCAACTGCGGCGGCGGCAACCTGAGCGACTGGAGTGCCAGCGTCTCCGCCACGACCACCAACGTGGGCGTCGAGGAGTGGTTGGCCAACAGCGTGACGTTGTTCCCGAACCCTGCCAAGGAAGTTGTCAATGTACAATGTACAATGAGCAATGTGCAGGGTGTTGAGGTGTTCGATGTGTATGGTAAATTGATCACGACCGTAAACGCCATTGACAACCCGACCCGCATCAACGTCGCAGGTCTCGCCGACGGCATGTATTTCGTGCGCGTGACGACGGAGAAGGGTGTTGTGACGAAGAGTTTCGTGAAGAGGTAACCCCCCCCCTGGCCCCCCTAAAGGGGGGGGAGACCCCCCTGCCCCCCTAAAGGGGGGTAATATTCCTCTTTCGAGGTGGGAAAGGGTAACGGGTGACTCTAAACTCTAAACCTTAAACCCTAAACTGATAATCAACGGGTGCTGGCGGTTTCGCCGGTGCCCGTTTTTAATTATGAATGATGAATGATGAATGATGAATGATGAATGATGTCCATGCACGCCGTGCGTGCGATATACATGTTGTGACCGCTGGTGCTACCAACCCCTTCACCCCTAACGGGGTGTTTCGCGCACCTAAACCATTAACCTTTAACCAATTAACCCTTAACCTACTCCTTGGCTCCGCGCTCGCGTTTCACGATTTTGCTCTCTTTTTCCTCCACGAGGGTGACCATCACCACGACGTTGTCGATGCGGCCGGAGGATTTGGAGAATTTCGTCGTGCCTTTGGGGGAGTCCATGAAAAGTTGCACCCAGTAGCCGTTGCACTCGCCGGCGCCCATGTGGGTGTAGTAGCGGTTCAGGATGTTGGCGCGGTGGCCGGGGGAGCCCATCCATTGGGCCATGACAATCTGGGCGGTACTTTGGCCTAAAGCGATGTTCTCACCCGAACTGGCCAATATACCCAAGTTGTTCAATATTATATCCACCCCGCTTCCCCCGTTTGGACGGGTGTGGGTCATCTTGTTTATCCCTTTCATCTCGGCGGCGCGGATCATGGCCAGTTCCATAAGGGTGGAGTCCATGACCAAGGGCTTGAGTCCCTTGGCCACCCGTTCCTTGTTGGTGAGCTCCACCACTTGGATGGCCTTGCCGTAGTCGAAACGGCCGGCAACCTTGAAACTGGTGGGGGTCAAGTCTCCCTCCGCGCTCTTACGGGAAACCGTCTTGGTCTGCCCGTCCGGATTCAGGGCGATGCTGACCTCGACATTGTCCTGTCCTTTGGGGATTTCCCCGCTTGTGCCCGCGTCGGGCATGAGAAACAGCACCCAGTAGTGGAAGCCCTCCGATGAGATGAAGGAACCGCATCCGAAGGAGTGCATGGATTTGCTGAAGAACGCGGCCTCCCCGTTGGGACTTTTCCTCATGGTGCCGACCACCGTGCCGATGTCTGTGAAACGGTTGCGCGTCAGGCGCAGGTAGTAGAATTCGACTTTCGGCTGCGGGGTGTGGCGCTGTTCCCCGATCAACACGAGATTGCCTTTCCCGTTCGGACGTTTTGCGTATTCGTAGGGGATGTCGAGGCCATCGCTCTCTTCGCTGCGGAAGGCGAATTCGGCGGCGCGGAGCATGCCGGCTTCGGTGAGCGCGGCATCCATTTTCAAAGGCGACAGCCCTTGGTTCAAACGCAGCCGGTTGATGTAAGTCATCACCTGGCGCGCCTTGTCGTAATCGTACACCCCGTTGAGGAGATACGGGGCTTGCGCTTCGACGGAACGCATGGCTGTCGCGAAAAACAGGATGAGGACAAGGACAGGGGTGGTTTTGGACATGGCGGTTTTGTGTTTACATGGTTGTAACGCAAGGGTAGGGGAGATTATTTCACAAAAACCTTTTTTTTGATAGTTTGTGCGCAATGGAAATGACGTCGTGCGACTGCTAAAGACGCTTTTGAAAGTTTTTGTAATGGAATTGTTTTTCCATTGTAGAATTGTGTTGTAGAATGTGCAACAAATTGTTGTAGAATGTGCAACAAATTTAGTGTTGAAAAAATAGAAATGCGTTATATTTGCATATTGTTTTTTTGTGTGTGAATTGAATTGTAAAGTGTTGAATATTATTGTTTTATATACTTTTCATGAGAGAAGGCAAAGGACAGAAATAGTTTTTTAGAAGTCGTTTTAAAGTTAATTTGGAGTTAAAAGAGCGAAGTAATACGGGGACGGCCTGTTCTAGCACGAAGGAGCTGTTCTGTGAAAATGAATAAAAGGGGAGTATGCATATAGGTAATATCATAAAGGGCGTGCTGGCGGAGAAGCGCATTTCTGTGAGCGAGTTTGCCAAGATGGCGAACAGCGACCGGGCAAATATGTACCGCATCCTCAGTCGCGAATCCATCGACCTGTCTGTGTTGGAACGCTATTCGCGACTCCTCGACTACGACTTCTTCTTCGAACTTTCCCGCATCTTTCAATCCGAGAAAAAAGGCGACGAGTGATTTTGTGGCGATTGCCATAATCCGTTGTCGTCCTGGAAAAGAGACACGGGAAACGTCCCTTTAGAATCTTACCGTCACTTTCGCTGCCAAGGCGTGCCCCAGCTTCTTATATTCGGCACGGCGTTTCAAGGTGTAGTCTAAATGGACGCGCACGTGCTCCTCGGGCCACCATTCGAGGTCGAAGGAGAAATAGTGCGCTGTGGTGGAAGGAATCTGCCTGTCGCGGACGATGTAGTCGTAACGGAACAGCGGGCGGATGCGCTGGGTCATCGCGCTCTTCTTCCCCCAGCCCGTGTAGAACCAGTAGCCTACAAAGGCGTAGAGCCCTTGCGTGTTCACGATATAGACAGAATCCTCCGGGAATGTGAATTGCTGATTCTCAACACCTGTTTTGCCTTGCAGATATTCCGCCCGGGCGGTCCAGTGCTTGCCTGAATATTCGGCACCGGCAGACCAACGGTGGCGCGGCGCGTTGCGCTCCGGGAAGAGCGGGTAATTGCCGTAATAGACGGATCCCGACAGCCGGAAATTCTTCACGAAAGGGAAGAAATCCAGGCGCGCCGAAAAATCCTTGCTCAGATTGTCTTTGCGGATGTTGATGCCCGCCCCGCCGAAAATCCCGGCATAGTAGTTCAGGATGGGAATCCGCTCTCCGTTCCGCTCGTAGTCGGCCAGCGTGCCCGACAACATCGCCCCGATTTCCAGTCCGTTGGCATACTCGGGTATCCCTGATACGTCAACAAACCCCGCCAAGGCCGCCACCGACTGCGACAGCTCCACAAATTCCAAGTCCAATGGGGTCAGGAAATTATCCATCGTGTAAGGGGTCTTGATTTGGCCGATCCACAGATGGGCGTACTTGCAGAACTTCACGCGCAGCCATGCGTCGAGCAGGCGCGGGGTGAAGGCCAAGTCAGCCTGCAGCCGGAAATCGAGCATCGGATGGAACTTGCCGGAGAATTCGAAACGGGCGCGGCGCAGCATGATGACATCGCTCTGGGTCAGCGCCCCGGCGTTCTCGCGCTGCCATTCGTGACCGTATTGGGTGTCCACGAATCCGTGGATCTGCAGGTAGTCGCTGAGCTTCCATTCGCGCTCCCGTTTGGGCTTGGAAGGCACCGTGTCGTTCTGCGCGGCGGCGCGGTGCAGCGGCGTGACAGCCAAAAAGATGAGGAGAAAGAGACCTGCGAGCGCGAAACGACGATGTGCCGATAGCGCTATCTTTCTTATAATCAAAATCATAAATTGTCTTTTGTAGTGAAAATTCATTTCGGCAAAGGTACAAATTTTGAGGGATTGGTGATTAGTGATTAGTGATTAGTGATTTGTGATTAGTGAATGGTGATTAGTGAATGGTGAGGAAGAAAGTTTTATTTCCAAAGAATTTGGGATGTATGCAAAATTTGTGTTTCTTTGCAGTTTGCAAAAAAAAGAGGTCGTCGTAATGAAAAGATTCGTCATGTTGTGCTGCATTTTGTCCGTCGGGCTGCTCTGGTCGGGCGGTCGGGCGCAGACTAACGTCAACATGGGAAGTCAGACGACCGTGACCGGCTGCGACATCAACATCTATGACGACGGCGGCCCTAACGGAGCCTACGGTTCCAACCATAATTACACCCTCACTATCTATCCTACGGCTAACCAAGGCCGGGTGTTCTTGGAAATCAACGCGTTGGATATTCACCACAACGACACGCTGTTCATCTATGACGGTCCCACCGCCACCGGCACCCCGATTGCGGCGCTCAACGATATGACCTACAATCCCGTCACCAACTTCAACACGTACATGGCCTCCCAAAGCAACACGTCGGGGGCGTTGACCTTGCGGTTCAAGGTGTCTTATTTCATCTCGCTGATTACAAACCACGGGGCGGGTTTTTCTCTGCATGCCTCCTGCGTGGCCCCCTGCAACCCCTTCCAAATCGTCCTCGACACCGCCCATTGCTCACACACTCCGGTGCTTCACCCCGACGATGGCTACCTTTACGTCGATGTATGTCCGGGCGAAGCGGTGCAGCTGGCCGTGAACGGGATTTATTCGAACCAACAAGCCGCCGGCTACACGCAAACCGACGCCAACAGCACCTTCGTCTGGGAATTGGAGCCTGACGTCACCCTCAGCGGCACCGGATTGGACCAGGTGACGCACACGTTCACCCCCGGCATCGGTTCGCAAGTGACCGTCACGGCGACAGACACGCTTCACTGTCCGGCTTCCCAGTCTGTCAATTTTCGTGTCCGCGTGTCCGAAAACCCTGTGTATCAAATTCCTCCGATGTCCCCGATGTGCAAAGGGCAGACCTTCGTTCCCGAAATCGGCTACACCAACAGCAACGACATTGTACTGCAGGAGGTCGGTCACGCCCAGCACGCCTCGCTGACGGTCAGCGACACGGTGTTCCTGCCCGACGGCGACTACTGTCCGCCTTACGGCCTCTACTACCGATCCACCGTCACTTTCACCGAATTTGCCCCCGGCGCCACGCTGAGCAGTGCCAACGACATCCTCTACGTGCGCATCAAGATGGAACATTCCGCTATTGAGGACCTCAAGATCGACCTGTTCTGTCCGAACGGCAGCTCCAGCACCATCCTGCCCAACCCGAACTGGGACAACTCGATATTCCACTACTATCGCGTCAACTTAGGCAGCGCGTACCGTCCCGACGGCGGTTCCTGTAACGCTGCGCTGAACCCGATGGGCGACCCGTGGAACTACGTTTGGTCGAACAATTCGACCCTCGGCTACCAATACGCCCCTGGCAACGGCAGCTGTTACAACACCGCCAACTTCCACGCCCACTACAATCCGCACTGGGACGCCTCCAACTCCGAATATTTCGGCGATATGAACCATTCCTACAGCGTGGACTCCTCCAACGTGGCCAATATGACCCAGATTTACCATCCTTACCAGAGTTTCAACTCCTTGGTCGGTTGTCCGCTGAACGGAAATTGGTACATCCAGGTGCAGGACATGCTGCCGGAGGACAACGGCTACATCGTGGAGTGGGAATTGGCGCTGAATCCCGATCTGATGCCTTCCATTTGGGAGTATTCGGTTGGAATAGACACATTCTATCTTACAGGAAACCAGATTGTTAATGGAAATACTATCCAACCGATGACAACCGGGAATCCTTCGTTCGGGGCGACTTTCATCGACGATTTCGGCTGCCAATACGACACCGTTTTCCATATCACGGTGTACGATCTGCCGGAGGTGTCGCTCGGCGAAGACCGCCAGATTTGCAACGGACAGAGCGTGACCCTTTCGCCCGCCAGCACGGGCGGCAGCTACAACTATCTCTGGAACACCGGGGCGACCACACCATCGATCACCACTTCCACGCCGGGAAGCTACTCGTTGTCGGCACGTGTCATGCAGGGCTTTATTGTGTTGTGCCAATCATCTGACACCGTGGAGGTTACGGAAAACTCTGCCGTCACGACCACGGTTGAAGACGAGGTGTGCGCCGGTGAAAACTACAGCGGTTTCGGGTTTGCCATCGGCGCGGCGGAACTCGGGGAGGGCGGACTCCACACCGCCACGCGCACCCTCGCGGCCTCCAACGGCTGCGACAGCGTGGTGACCCTGAACCTGACGGTGCAGCCCCGTTACCACGACATTTTCACGCAGTTGGCCTGCGAAGAATACACCTGGGAGGGCGAAACCTACACCGAAAGCGGCGAATACACCCGTAACTACACCTCGTCGAAAGGCTGCGACAGCGTGCTCACGTTGCGCCTCTCCATCGGTCATCCTTCCCAACAGGAAATAGAGGTGACCTCCTGTGGCCCGCATCAATGGAACGGTGAAACATTCTATGAAACAGGAGTTTACGAACGAACGTTGACTTCCATCCACGGCTGCGACAGTACGGTGACCTTGCGTCTGACCGTGGTGGACACCATGCTTCGCACGGCCAGTTCGAACCCCGACTTTTGTCTGTCGGAGGAGACGACCATCACGGTGGAGGGCAATTTCGACACCTATCAGTGGAGCACGGGCGAGGTCGGGAGTTCCATCTTCGTGACCGCCAGCGGAATCTACACGGTGACCGCCACCAACTACGCCTGCGAACGCTCCGCCACGGTTTACATCCCCTTCTGCACTCCGACGTTGCTGCTGCCCAACGCCATCACGCCGAGCAACGCTGACGGCCTCAACGACGGCTTTGCGCTGAGCGAGCACGACCGTAACCAAATCGTGCTGTTCAGCATCGTCATATACAACCGCTGGGGCGAGCTCGTCTTCGCTTCCGAGGACAAAAACTTCCGCTGGGACGGCACCAAAAACGGCAAGCGGGTGCCAGAAGCCGTGTACACCTACCTTATCCGTTGCACCGACCACACCGGCCGGCCTTACCTTCTCACCGGCACCGTGACAGTCCTGTGAAAAATTATTAGCACGCCCCTCACGCGCTCTAAACTCTAAACCAAAAAATTGTACTTTTGCATCCTTGTTTTAAAACAGAAAATTATGGCATTAGAGCAAAAAATCAACGAAGACATCAAGGCGGCCATGTTAGCCCGCGAGTCGCAGAAACTCAACGCATTGCGTGCGGTGAAGTCCGCCATTTTATTGGCCAAGACCCAGAAAGGGGGCGGTGCCGAGCTGGACGAGGAGTCTGAAATCAAGATTCTGAAGCAGTTGGTGAAACAGCGTCAGGAGTCGGCGGAGACCTACAAGGCGCAGAACCGTGAGGATTTGGCTGCCGAAGAGCAGTTCCAGCTGGACATCATCAAGACCTATTTGCCGCAGATGCTCAGCGAAGAGGAGGTGGAAAACACCCTCAAGGGCATCATCGCCGACAACGGTTTCAGCGGCATGAAGGACATGGGCAAAGTGATGGGCATGGCCACGAAAACGTTTGCCGGAAAAGCCGACAACAAGCTGGTTTCCGACATCGTGAAACGGCTTTTAGCACAATAGCCATGCGGTACTATATTGTGGCGGGCGAAGCGTCGGGTGACTTGCACGCCTCCAACCTGATCAAAGCCATCAAAGAGAAGGATCCCGGGGCACAGTTTCGCGGATGCGGTGGTGATTTGATGCAACAGGCTGGAGCAGAGTTGCTTATGCACTACAAGAAGATGGCTTTCATGGGTTTTTGGGAGGTCTTTGTGCATTTGCGCGAAGTGCTGGGGAACATCCGGATATGCAAGCGGGATATCCTTGCGTGGAAGCCGGATGTCCTCGTGCTGGTGGACTATCCCGGATTCAACCTCCGCGTCGCCAAATTCGCGAAAAAGAAGCACCTCAAGGTTGTCTATTACATTTCCCCGCAGATCTGGGCGTGGAAGAAAGGGCGCATCAAGCAAATCCGCCGCGATGTGGACGAGATGATGGTGATACTGCCGTTCGAGAAAGCATTTTACGAAAAACAGGGCATGGACGTGCACTACGTCGGGCATCCGCTGTTGGACGCCGTGAGTCGCGACCTGCCCGAACGCCCCGATGTGCAACGGTTCCGCGAAAACAACGGTTTGGGTGACCGTGAGATTGTCGCGCTGTTGCCGGGAAGCCGCAAACAGGAAATCGCCCATCTGTTGCCAAAAATGCTACAAATGGTGGACCGGTTCCCGCAATACCAGTTTGTGGTGTCCATTGTTTCGTGGTTGCCCAAGTCGCTGTATAACAAGTATTTGAATGGTACTAACGTGGCTCGCGTCCAAAACCAGACGTATGCGTTGCTTGCCAACGCCAAGGCTGCGGTAGTGGCTTCCGGCACCGCCACGCTGGAGACGGCCATGATCGGCACCCCGCAGGCGGTGTGCTATGCCGGCAGCGAACTTTCCTATCTGATAGCCAAGAATTTGATATCCGGAATCAGCTACATCTCCCTGCCCAACCTCATCATGGACGCGCCCGTGGTGAAGGAACTCATCCAGCACGACTTCAACACGGAGAGGCTGGAAAAAGAACTGCGCCTCATCACGGAAGACGATGAAAACATCGCCGCCATGAAGGCGCAGTATAGGGAATTGTACGGACGTTTAGGCAACGGCTCCGCATCGGAGAAGGCCGCCGCCGTGGTGGTCGAAACCGCCTGTAAATAACGCTACCAGACCAGTTTGAAGCCTGTGCTGTGGACGTTGATGATCTGCACGTTGGGCTCACTCTTGAGCAGTTTGCGCAACCGTGTGATATAGACGTCCATGTTGCGGCTGTTGTAGAAACTGTCCTCGCCCCAGATCTTCTTCAGCGCGTAGCTGCGGTAGAGCACGTCGTTGCGTTGCTCGTAGAGCATGTCCAGCAGCGCGGCCTCGCGGGAGGTCATTTTCTGTTCCTCGCCGTTGACAATCAGTACTTGCCGCTTGCGGTCGAACTGGATGTTGCCGATGTTGACGATGTGGCTTTCGGGTTCCTCCTGCACACCCGTGCGCCGCAGCAGCGCCTGCATCCGCGCCAGCAGGATCTCCATCGTGAACGGCTTGGTGATGTAATCGTCGCCCCCGATGGACAACCCCTTGATCATGTCCTCCTGCATCGTCTTGGCAGTCAAGAAGATGATCGGGATTTTCTTGTCTAATTTGCGGATTTCCTGCGCCAAAGTGAAGCCGTCCTTGATGGGCATCATCACGTCGATCAGGCAGATGTCGAACTCGTGGGTGCAGAACAGTTCGAAGGCGGCTTCGCCGTTGTTGGCGTGTTTCACTTCGAATCCTTTGCCGGTGAGCACGGTGGAGAGGACCTTCCCCAGGTTCATGTCGTCTTCCGCTAAAAGTACCTTTTTCGCTTCCATTTTATTCAGAATTTTTTGAAAGAGCAAAAATAATAAAAACATTGAAACGCAGCGTGAAATTGTTTTTTTCCGTTTTAATTATTTCAAAAAAAAGTGGAACAACCGAACTGAAAAAAATTATACTTTTGCATTTTCGTTTAACATCAAAATTTTTGTATTATGGGTTTTTTCAAAGAATTTAAGGAATTTGCGTTGAAAGGCAACGTGATGGACATGGCTATCGGTGTGATTATCGGTGGCGCGTTCGGTAAAATCGTCACTTCTTTGGTGAACGACATTCTCATGCCGTTGGTCGGCGCCCTTATCGGCAACGTCAACTTCACGACATTGTCGGCCACGCTCCGTGCACCGAAACTTAACGAAGCGGGCGACGTGGTGGCCGAGGCCGTCACGTTGAACTACGGCAACTTCATCCAGGTGACCATCGACTTCCTGATCGTGGCGTTGTGTATCTTCGCCGTGATCAAGTTGATCAACAAGGCCACCAGCCTGGTGAAGAAGCCCGAAGAGGAAGTTCCCGCCGCCGCTCCGGAGCCGAGCGCAGAGGAGAAACTTCTCACCGAAATCCGCGACCTGCTCAAGACGAAGTAATTCCGTTGAAAGTGTTGCAAAAAAAAAAACCGTTCGTCAGAACGGTTTTTTTATGCCAACAGCCAACAGCTAACATCCAACAGCCGCAATCCTCCGCAGTCCTTCCAGTACCGTTTCCCTGTTCGTGCCGATGTTCATCCGCATGAAGCCTTCGCCCTCGGCGCCGAAGTCCGTGCCGTTGTTCAAGCCGATTTTCGCGTCATAGACCAGTTTGCGGACCAACTCTTTCTGCGGGAGGTTCCAGGCGCGGAAGTCCATCCAGAGCAGGAAGGAGGCTTCGGGACGCATGAAGGTGATTTCGGGGCAATGCTCCTTCAGGTACTGTTCCGCCGCGTCGATGTTGCCCTGCAGGTATTCCAGCAGTTGCCGCAGCCATTCCTCGCCGTGCGCGAAGGCCGCCTCCGCCGCGTAGTATCCGAAGATGTGGCCTAACGAAAGCTCGTTGTGGTCGAGGAAACCGAAGAACTCCTTGCGGATGTTTTCGTCGGACACGTAGCACACCGACGATGCTAAGCCCGCCATGTTGAAGGTTTTGCTCGGCGCGAAGAAGGTGATGGAATTGCACTCCGCCGCCTCCGAAACCGTCGTGAACGAGGTGTGTTTGAAGCTGGGGTAGGTGAGGTCGGCGTGGATCTCGTCGGAGATGACCAACACGCCCTTGCGGAGGCAGATGTCGGCCACCCGCGCCAACTCCTCTCTCGTCCAGACAGTACCGCCGGGATTGTGCGGATTGCTGAGTATCAATATTTTACATCCTTCCGCCTTGCGCTCGAAATCGTCGAAGTCGAAGGAGAAGCGGCCATTCACGGTTTTCAGCGGACTGCTCACGAACACCCTGCCGGTGCGGTGCGGCACGTTGATGAACGGCGGATAGACCGGCGTGGTGATCAGCACCTTGTCGCCCGGCTGCGTGAAGGTCTGCAGCGCGAAGGCGATGCCCTGCACGATGCCCGGGACAAAGCGCATCCGGTTCCATTTCGTGGCGATGCCGTAGCGTTTCTGGAACCAGTTGAGCACGGCCATCTTGTAGCCGTCGGGCGCGAAGGTGTAGCCCAGAACCTCATGCTCGCAGCGTTTCCGTATCGCCTCCAGGATGAAATCCGGCGTCTTGAAGTCCATGTCCGCCACCCACATCGGCAGCAGATCGTCCGTCCCGAAAACCTCCGGGGTCATGTCGTGTTTCACGCAGTATGTGCCCTTGCGGGGGACGATGTCGTTGAAATCGTAGAGCTTCATAAATTATGAATTATGAATTATGAATTATTTTTTCGATAGGATAATAATAATGTTTGTTGTGCGTTGTAAAGTGTATGTTTAACAAAATAAATTTTATAATGAAAACAGATAATATTATTTTGACTAAAAGTAAAACGTATGCCTTGAGAATTATTAAGATGTACAAGTACTTGTGTGCAGAAAAAAAAGAGTTCGTGATGTCGAAACAGATTTTGCGAAGTGGAACAAGTATAGGGGCTAATGTTCGAGAGGGTAGTAGAGGACAGTCAAAATCAGATTTTGTCGCTAAAATGAGTATTGCTCAGAAAGAGGCTGAAGAAACTTGCTATTGGCTTGAATTGTTATATGAAAGTGGGTATATCAGTAAAAAAATTTTCGATAGTATGTATGAGGACAATCTTGAACTCATAAGAATCCTTTCTTCCATTATAATAACCACTCGTCAAAACCTAAAAAAGAAATAAAATTCTATCAATCTTGAAACATTCATCATTCATCATTCATAATTCATAATTCATAATTAAGGATTATCGCGCTGGTACGCCCTCTCAAACTCCGTCCTTGCCAACAATGAGCGGCCGAGCGTGGCTTCGTCGGCGTATTCGAGTTCCTCGCCGACGCCGATGCCGCGGGCGATGGTGGTGATGGTCGGGACTTTGTCCTGGATGTTCTTGTAGATGAAGAAGTTGGTGGTGTCGCCCTCCACGGTGGCGGGCAGCGCGAGGATGACCTCCTTGATGCCGCCGGCTTCCACGCGGTCGAAGAGTTGCTGGATGGTGAGCTGCTGGATGCCGATGCCGTCCATCGGGGAGATGACCCCGCCGAGGACGTGATAGACCCCCTGGTACTGGTGGGTGTTCTCGATGGCGATGACGTCGCGGATGTCCTGCACCACGCAGATCACCCCGCCGTCGCGCTTCGGGTTGGCGCAGATGTCGCAGATCTCGTGGTCGGAGATGTTGTGGCACTGCCGGCAGAAAACGACATCGCTTTTCAGCTTGTTGATGCGGTCGGTGAGGAGCTGCACGTTGGCTTCGTCCTGCTTGATGAGATGCAGCGCGAGCCGTAGCGCGGAGCGTTTCCCGATGCCCGGCAGCTTCGAGATCTCATTGACGGCATTCTCTAAATTCTTGGAATACAGGGAAATCATTCTTCTTCGGGATCAAAAACAAGGGTGGAAAAACGGGAGGTGTCGAAGATCTCGTTGGCGGTGTCGCAGAGTTCCTCCGCCGTGACTTTCTCCAGACTGCGGATGTTCTCGTCCGTGTTGTGGACTTCGTCGTAGAAGAGGGCGAAATGGCCGGCGGAAAGCAGTTCGTTGAGTTTGCTCTCCTGGGCGAGCGCCAACTGTCCGATAAACTGTTTTTTGGCGTAATAGAGCTGCATGGTGCCCAGCTTCTGGCGTTTCAGTTTCTCTAACTCTTTGTAAACCAGGTTTAAGCAATGGTCGCGTTCGTGGGTGTCGCAGCCGAAATAGACGCTGAAGAGGCCGCAGTCGGAGAAGGGGTTGAAGTAGGCTTCCACGGTGTAGGCCAGCCCCATCTTCTCGCGGACGCTCATGTTGAGCCGCGAGTTCTGTCCCTGGCCACCGAGGATGTTGGTCAGCAGCATGAATGTCGATCGTTTGGGACTGTGGATGTCGTAGGCGAGTCCACCGGTGACCACGTTGGTCTGTGAGGAGGTTTTCCGCACGGAGCGGGTCTGCGGGGTGAAGCCGTTGAACGGCACACGCCGGCGAGCGCCTTCCGCCATCGTGACCCCGCCGAAATGTTTCTCGCACAGTCGCAGCAGCTTGTCGGCGGAGATGTTGCCCACGGAGGCCAACACCACGTTCTCCAAGGTGTAGTTCCGGCTGGTGAAATCCATAATATCCTCACGTTGAATCTGTTGCACGCTTTCTTTCGTGCCGAGGATGATCTTCCCCATGTCGTGGTTTTCGAACACCTGCGCCTCGAAGTCGTCGAAGATCAGTTCCGAGGGACTGTCGTTGTAATAGTTGATCTCCTCGAAGATCACCGTTTTCTCTTTTTCCAGCTCTTTTTTCGGGAAGGTGGCGTGGAAGAAGATGTCGGCGAGCAGTTCGACGGCGCGGGGGTAGTCGGGGGAGAGGAAGGAGGCGTAGAAGTCGGTTTCCTCTTTGGAGGTGCTGGCGTTCAGGTCGCCGCCCACGCTCTCCATGCGGTTGATGACGCGGTAGGCGTTGCGTTTTTCCGTCCCCTTGAAGATGGTGTGTTCCACGAAATGGGCGAGTCCCGGGTGTTGGGCGGGCTCGTCGCGGGTGCCGGCGTCGATGAGGATGCCGAAGTGGGAAATAGGGGAGGCGGTGGGGATGTGGAGCAGCCTGAGACCGTTACGCAGTCTTACAACACGGTGCGGCATGGATCTACAGTGATGGTTTGGATAGTGTTTATAATATCTTCACTGTAAGGCACTTGCACACGGATGTAGTTGTCCGTGAAACCGGAAAGCATGTCGTCGTTCACCTGGGATTCCACCAAGACGGGGCGTTCCTGACCGGCGCACTGTTCGTAGAAGAGGCGTTTCTTCTCGTTGGAGAGGGCGATGAGCCGTTGGGTGCGCTCGTCCTTGACATCCTCTGAGATCTGGTTCTCCATGATGTTGGCGGCGGTGCGGGGACGGCGCGAGTAGCTGAAGACGTGCATGTAGCTGATGGGTTGTTCGGCGAGGAAGTTGTAGGTTTCGTCGAATTCCTCGTCGGTTTCGCCGGGGAAGCCGGTGATGACGTCGCAGGCGATGCAGGCGTCGGGCATCAGCTTTTTGATCTTCTGCACTTTCTCGGCGTATTGGGCAGTGGTGTAGCGGCGGCGCATCTCGGAGAGGATGCGGTCGCAGCCGGACTGCAGGGGCAGGTGGAAGTGCGGCATCAGGATGTCGTTCTTGGCCACGAGCTTGATGATGTCGTCGGTGAGCAGTTCGGGTTCGAGGGAGGAGATGCGCACGCGCTCGATGGCCTTCTGCTTGACGATGGCCTTGATGAGCTTGGTGAAGTCCTCGTTGGTGCCGCGCCCGAAGTCGCCGATGTTGACGCCGGTGAGGTTGACCTCATGCACACCCTGGTCGGCGATTTCCTGGATGTTCTTGAGCACGCCCTCGATGGTGTCGCTGCGGCTCTTGCCGCGGGCGATCCACACGGTGCAGTAGGTGCAGTGGGTGTTGCAGCCGTCCTGGATTTTGAGGAAGGAGCGGGTGCGGTCGTGGATGGAGTAGGTGGAGAAGAAGTTGGGGGAGGGTTTGATCTCGCGGGTGGCCACGTAGTCGACGACGCTCATCTTGTTGCTGCTGCCGAAGACTTTGTCCACGCCGGCCCAGCGTTCGAGCAGCTCGGGTTTGAGGGCGCTGTAGCAGCCTATGAGCATGATGGCGGCCAGCGGGTTCTCGCGATGGAGCTTGGAGACCAGGTTGCGGGTCTTCTTCTCCGCCGCGCCGGTCACCGCGCAGGTGTTCACGATGATGATCTCGGGCACCCCGCCCTGACTCCATCCGCGCTTCTCTAACTCAGCCGCAATCGCCGACGACTCGCTGAAGTTCAACTTGCATCCTAACGTGTGTATTTCGAAATTCTTCATTATATTTGGTTTACTTTAATCAACATTTGTCGCTTAATTGTATTGAATGTCAGGTAGTTCCGTGAGTTCCAACCGGGAATTCATAAGCCAAAATTAAGCGTGCAAAGATACACTTTTTTTTCGAAACTGAGATTTTTTTATTTTGCCTGAATGCCGCGAGGCGTCGGAATGCCTCTTCGGGTCGCGGTTTTTGTAGGGAAAAGGGGGGTGTGCGGTTGTTTCCATAAGAATTGTCGAGGGATAATATATTGAAAAAAATTATATCTTTGCCGATTCTTAAATTAGGGAAAAAAGTTTACTCATCAAAATATAAAACATTATGGTAGAAAAAATTACATCAAGCCAGCAGGCCATGGACATGGAAGCCCGCTATGGCGCGCACAACTATCATCCCCTGGGCGTGGTTATCGCCCGCGGTAAAGGCCCCTTCGTGTGGGACGTGGAAGGCAAGAGATACTTCGACTTCCTCTCCGCTTACTCCGCAGTGAACCAAGGCCACTGCCACCCGAAGATCATCGACGCCATGATCGACCAGGCTCAGAAGGTCACCCTGACCTCCCGCGCTTTCTACAACGACTGTCTCGGACCGTTCGAGAAATACATCACCGAGACTTTCGGCTACGACAAGGTGCTGCCGATGAACTCCGGTGCCGAGGCCGACGAGACCGCTCTGAAGCTTTGCCGTCGTTGGGGTTACGACAAGAAGGGCCTTCCCGAGAACCAGGCCAAGATCATCGTGTGCGACGGTAACTTCCACGGTCGTACCATCACGATCGTCTCCCTCTCCATCGATCCTGACGCTTACAAAGGCTTCGGTCCGTTCACCCCGGGATTCGTGAAGATCCCCTACAACGATGTCGATGCTTTGGCGAAAGCCCTCGAAGATCCGATGGTGTGCGGTTTCCTCGTGGAACCCATCCAAGGCGAGGCTGGCGTGTATGTCCCCGATGAGGGCTATCTGAAGAAATGCTACGACCTCTGCAAGGCCCACAACGTGCTGTTTATCGCCGACGAGGTGCAGACCGGTATCGCCCGTACGGGTAAGATGCTGGCTTGCGACCACGAAGGTGTCCGTCCCGACATCCTCGTGCTCGGTAAGGCCCTCTCTGGCGGCACGATGCCCGTCTCCGCCGTCCTGGCCGACGACGACATCATGCTGAACATCAAGCCCGGTGAGCACGGCTCCACGTTCGGTGGCAACCCCGTCGCCTGCCGTGTCGGTATCGCCGCCCTCGAAGTGGTGAAGGAAGAGAAGTTGGCTGAGCGCGCCGAATACCTCGGCAAGATCTTCCGCGAGGAGATGAGCAAGGTCAACAGCCCGATGATCAAGCAGGTGCGTGGTAAAGGTCTGCTCAACGCCGTCATCATCCAACCTACGAACGGCAAGGAAGCTTGGGACGTGTGCGAGAAGATGCGCGACCTCGGCGTGCTGGCCAAACCGACCCATCAGCACATCATCCGTTTCGCTCCTCCGTTGGTCATCACCGAAGAGGAACTCCGCGAGGCCATCGCCATCATCAAGGAGGCGATCCTCTCGTTCGAGTAAGCGATCGGAATAGCTTTGTCTTTAAGAAGAGGCCGGGGGATTCGTTCTCCCGGCCTTTTTCGTGTGCGCTGGCGGGTAGTGGCCTCGGGGTAGTCGGAGTGGCGGAGGGGGCTGGGGGTGGTGCGCGGGTCCTGGTGCTCCGGGGGTGGTGGCCTCGGGGTAGTCGGAGTGGCGGAGGGGGCAGGGGGTGGCGCGGGTCCTGGTGCTCTGGGGGGAGTAGTGTCCTCGGGGTAGTCGGAGTGGTGGAGAGGGCTGGGGGTGGCCCGCGGGTCCTGGTGCTCTGGGGAGTAGTGCCCTCGGGGTAGTCGGAGTGGTGGAGAGGGCAGGGGGTGGTCCGCGGGTCCTGCGGACGCCGCGGTCAGGGAGGGGCGACCGCTATCGCGGTCGTGTGGGAGACCGGGAGTTCGTGGGGAGTTCGGAGTGTGTGGGTTGACCGGAACGGCGTGGTGGACCGGGTGGATCGGGTGGATCGGGTAGACCGGGTAGACCGGCTCGAGATAGGAACTTTGTCCGGTTGATAACTTTTTATTACGGCGTATGAACTATTTTGTTATTTTTGCGCGCTGATTCGGAGCGTGGACAGGACGCTGAAGGCGTCCCCTCTTTGCAACCGCAGTGTCCGAAGGACCTGCGGTGTTAGAGGTCTCGCCAGTGCAGTCTGATCCGCCAGAGGGACGCCGGTGCGGACCTGCGTGTCACGGAGCCTCGCCAGTGCAGTCTGAACCGCCAGAGGAACGCCCGTGTCAGCAGCAACCAGAAACCTAAACCAAAACCAAAAACCAAACCAAACAAAGTATGGCTTACACCAAACTCATCTACCACATCGTCTTCCGGCCGCACTGGAGCGTGCCGGCCATCACGGAAGTGCACGAACGCGACCTCTTCGCTTTCGTCAACGGATTCTGCAACAACCACAAATGCAAGCTGATCCGGATCAACAGCATGCCTGACCACATCCACATCCTGGTCTCTCTGCCGCCCACGATGGCGGTGGCATCGTTCGTGCACGATCTGAAAATCGCCGCAGGGAATTTCCTGCGGGCCCATCCCGACAAGTTCCCGCTGTTCACCGGCTGGGCACGAAGCTACTATGCCGGAACTTGCGGCCCTATGGACAAGGAACGGGTGCGCCGCTATATCATGCGGCAGAAAGAACACCACAAGAAGAAATCCTATAAACAAGAGATACTCCGCCAGCTAAAAAGGGCTGGTATCGAATATGACGAAAAGTATCTGTTTCGCGACTGACAGGGATGGCGGTCCGTCGTACACCTGCCTGTCTGGAGTATAGCTTACTTCTTCACCACTTTCTCCACCTGTTCTTCTCCGTCACAGTTAATTGCCTTGATGAGATAAATACCTGTGGGATAATTCGTTATGTTGATATTGACAGCACTGTCTTCTGTCAGTTCCTCCAGCAGGACGCGCCCTTGCAAATCCGTGAGGGTGACCCGTCTCAACGGTTTCTCGCTGTCGATGCGCACAAGGCCGGTGGTCGGGTTGGGACTGACCGTCAGGGTGGGGGAGGACGGCCGGTCGGGAAGTCCTACAAAGACGTTTGCCGCCATCCAGCTTTCCGGCAAGGCATTGTCGAGGTCGGGGTCGAGGAGGATGAGGAAGTCTCCATGACCGTCGGCGCTGACGGGCCACGGCATCGTGTCGGCGTAGGTCACCTCGTCGATGATGTTGCCCCACGCGTCGGCCAGCACCAACCGTTCGGACTTGTTGTCGAGATGGCGGGTGAACACACCGAAGGCCGTCTTCGGGAAGCAGTGCTCGAAAGCGGTGGCGTTGGAGACCAGGAAGATCTCGTCGTGCGGTGCGATGAGGGAGTTCGCGGGGAAGGAGTAGGTGAGGCCGAGCTCGCGGAAATAGAGCCCGGAGGCATCCACCGTGTCGTCGCTGTTGTTGACGATGCCGATGAACTCCAGGTCGTCGGCGTTGAAGCCCTCCTGCACGACCGGGTGGTAGTTGATCTTGGAGATGACTAAGGGCAGCGGCTCCGGCGGGATGCAGTCGCGGTAGAGGTCCCATTCGTGGTCGAGCCAGTCGTAGCGGTCCTGCAGCCACTGTTTCATGGTGTTGATATGGCCGTCAAAGTCGTAGGTTTTCCACCAGCGCACGCGGTCGCGGACCCGGGCGGTGGCGGTGACGGCGATGAGGCTGTCCATGACGTGGACGACGTGGTTGTAGCTCAGCGGGGCGCCCTCGGCGGTGACCTCCTCCCAACGGTGGAACAGGTGGCAGCTGAACATGTTGTCCTCGTAGAGCTGGTGCCAGAAGTCGGAGCCGGTGTTGTCGCCGTTGGCGAACTGCAGCACATCGTGGCCCGACCGCCCCACGTCGCCGAAATCGTAGCCGTAGGCCAGGTTGAAATCCCACACCGGGCCGGCGCGGAACTTGCCGTTGCGGTCTTTGTGGAAGAAGGTGCTCTTGTGGTATATGTCCACGTTGGAGGAGAACTCTCCCATGATCATGTAGTCGATAAAGGAGGGGATGTCAAGATATGCGGGGAAACCGTGGCACACGTCTTGGTTGTGGGCGGCGACCACTTCTTGGATGGTGTCGAAATAAGCATGGATATACGCACCTTGCTCGGGGGTGATGTTCTCGGGTTTCGGGGCGTGGTAGATGTAATCCACCTCCTGCCAGTAGTCGTAAGCCGGGGTGGACCAGGCGGGCACGTCGCCGCCGGTGAGCTTGTCGGCTTTGATGATGTAGCCGCCGGTGACATTCGGGGCGGTGTTGTCGGTGGAGTCCATTTCGAGGATGTCCACGCGTTTGGAGTCAATCTTGATCTTCTCCGTCAGGAAGTAAAGCCCGCGGTAGTCGCCGTTGACGATGACCTCGCAGTATTTGGGCCGCGGGGCGTAGTGACCGAGCTGTGCGGCGAGGATGTAGGAGAGGTTGTCGCGCACGTATGAGGGCTCATCGTTCATGGGGGTGAGCACCCAGTCGTTCTCGGCGGGAAGTCCCACGAGGGAGACGTTGTTGTTGGTGATGTCGTCGGCCATGCGCGTCTCGAAACCGTAGGGCTTCTTGTTGTAGCCTTGCGATGTGGAGCCGCGGCACTCGATGCCGATGCGTCCGTTGTAGTTCAGGAAAGCGCTGTCGTTCTGGTTGGAGATATAGTTCAAGGTCGAGTCGTTGACGTACAGGATCTTCATCGTCGCCCCCACTTTCGGCTCGTCGGGGATGCTGATGCCGTTGTCGGTGTTTATGATGACGATCGGGAGGTTCGACGACGAGATATATTGCGCTGACACGGCCGCCATAACAAGAAACAGGGAGATTGTCAGTAGTGTTTTTTTCATGACCGGATTGTTTATATGGCAAAAATGTGTTTTCCTCGTTTTCCCAATAATCATAAAGCTCCGTTTCACGTATTAGATCAAGCCATTGGTGTCCTCTTTCTCCACATCGGGTATCAGCCTTCTCACCAGCTTGAAGTCGTAGAAGAAACGGCTGGCGATGACGCGGACGACCGTGTAGGTGGGGATGGCGATGAGCATGCCCACGATTCCGCCGATATGCCCGGCGATGAGAAGCACGATGAAGATCTCAAGCGGGGTGGCTTTGATGCTGGTGGAGTAGATGAGCGGCTGGTACACGAAATTGTCCACCAGCTGGGTGGTCAGCATGATGCCGAGGACGATGGCGGCGAAAACCCAGATGTTCACTCCCAGGCCGATTCCGGCGCCGTATTTGAGGATGACGCAGAGCACCACTCCGATGGCCTCGCCGATCAGCGGACCCACGTAAGGGATGATGTTCAGCAGGCCGGCGATGAAGGCTATGCCGAGGGCGTAGGTGAAGTCAATGCGGGCGATGAGCCAGAGACCGAGACAGTCGAGGAACACCACGCCTACGATTTCGATGATCAGTCCGACGAAATAGCGCGAAAGCAACCGCTCGATGTCGAGGACGGCTTTTTTCGTCTTCTCTTCGAGATTGTCCGGCACCAGGGCGCCGATAATTCGTCCGAAGAGCGTGTCATCCTTGATGAAGAAAAAGGAGATGAAGGTCACGGAAAACAACCCCACGGCGATGCCCGCCACGGCGGAGGCCACCGACCCCAGTATGCTGGACACGTTCGACAAATCCAGCACATCCGAGATTTTTTCGATCACCATTTGGACGGCGTCGAAGTCGGGACCGACCCAAGGCACGACCTGGACGATCCACCCGTTGATGTGGTTGATGATGTCCCGGCTGGTCATGTCCTCCTGACCGTTCAGGAAGGCGGCTTCCCGCACAATGCTGGAGACGACAGGGATCACCTGTATCACCACGAAGAACAGCATTCCGAAGATGATGATGAGGGTCAGCACAGCCAGCAGAGCGTCTGGGGCTGATTTCCCTTTGATCTTGATTTTTCGAAGCAATCTCAATATGGGCTGTCCGATGAGCGAGACGACAAAGGCCAATAAGATGTACGCCAAGACACTCCCGAGGCCGTAGCAGATTACGGCGGCCAACACCAAAGTCCCTAAAATAATGATGTATCGGGCAAGTCTGTCGATACTGCGTTCTTTTTCCATATATGAAATCAATAGATGTTCGAACCTTATGAATAAAGGTGCAAAAATACAAAAAAAATGGTTTCCGAAATTTTAGTAATTTTGCCGCCTCGTTAAAGATGAATATATGAAGAAGATATTAGTGCTGATTTTCATCAGCGTATTGACCGTTTTCCAGGCGCAGGCGGTGTTAAGAGAGAAGGATTTGTCACAGACTCTCGGGGTGCTCCGCGGCGAGTTGGAGCTGGCTTACAACGAACAACAGGCAATTATGGCGCGTTTCGAGAAACGGAACGTCGAGCAGCACAACCGCCTTGTCGGCATGTTGCAGAAAAGCAACCAGATAGCGTTGATGCTGTATTCGCAGAATGCCGATTTCACCTTCGACATGGCATACGCGTGCCAGGCGGCCACCGAGCAGTACCGGTCGCTCAGTATGTACCATGCGCCCTACGACAAGATGATAGAACGCATCAATTCCGAGATTGAGCGCTACGACGCCCTCATCAAAACCCTGAAGCGTCTGCCGCCGAGGGTGATGCCCGACAGCTTGCTGGACCAGATGGCCGACTCCCTGCGCGCCATGCTCCCTAAAGTGGTCCTGGATACGGCTTCGAAAAACCTGTATGCCCTTGACCAACAAGGAATTGAAGACAGAGCGGCCTGTCTGGAATACGCCATCGCCCTCCGTGACAACTACATTAAGATGTTGGAAAGCGTCGAACTGGACAAGGAACATTACCAGAAAGTGACGGAGCGCGTGTCTAAGCTCAATTCCTACGCCCTCGCCAAGTATGATGCCATTCAGAAGAGCATTTTCGTGAACGGGGGAGACAGCTATTTCAAGACGCTCAAGCGTTTCCGGATGCACTATCTCATCGCCAAGAAAGATGTCGATGACCGATACAAACCTTTCCGTCAGGCTTCCGAATGGCGCGGACCCGTGATCCTCGGAATCAGCCTGTTCATGCTTGTTTACATCGTTATAGCCAGTTTGCTGAGCTATGTGATCATGCGCTGGCTGTTGCCCAAAAAATGGCGCCGCTATTTCAACGACAAGAACAAACTGCTCTTCATCACCATCGCCTGCGGTGTGGCCATTTTCGCCATCTCCATCACCATCGCCCGCTTCTTCGTCAAGCAGAATTTCGTGATGATGGCCATCAATCTGATGAGCTTCTTCGCCTGGCTCGTGGAGGTGATTCTGATCTCCCTTTTGATCCGGTTGGACGACAAACAGATTCGGGCGGGCGTACGTTCCTACACCCCGTTCATCCTGATGGCCTTCTTGGTGGTTGTGTTCCGTATAATTCTGATTCCCAATAATTTGGTGAATTTGATTTATCCGCCCATCATGCTGATTTTCACCGGATGGCAGTTCTTCGTGATGAAGCGCAAAATCGCCAAGTTGCCCGACAGCGACATGATTTACACGGTGATCAGCCTCATTGTCATGATTGTCTCTTGTGTGGCTTCCTGGTTCGGATTCGTGTTGTTGGCGGTGCAGATTATGATTTGGTGGATGATCCAGTTGGCCGCCATCCAGACCATCACCTGTTTCTACGACCTCGCCAAGATGTACGAAAAACGTCGCTTGACCCGTAAAATCGCGAACAACAAGAACGAAAACTTGCAGTCCAAGGAGGAAGCTGAGAAATATTTCAAGAAAATCCAGCCTAAAATGCTTAAGGGAGAGTATATCGGGCAGACGTGGTTCTACGATTTCCTCTTCAAGGCGTTGCTGCCGATATTGGCGATTCTTTCCGTGCCGGCCAGTGTCTATTGGGCGACGCGGCTCTTCGAGATGACGGCTATCTGCCGCAAGATTTTCACGTATGTCTTCTTTAACAAACCGGGCATTATCGAACTTTCCCTGTTCAAGATATGCCTTGTGTTGGAACTTTTCTTCCTGTTCCGCTACCTGAACTACGCCATCCACGCTTTCTACCACATGATGCGGAAACGTCGCAAGAAGGACCTCCAGGGACCGGGCAACGCCACGCTGGTCAACAATATCATCTCCATTCTGGTTTGGGGTTTTTACGTTGTGACGGCGATGATGATCTTCAAGGTCTCGGGCAAGGGAATCTCCATCGTGATGGCCGGTTTGGCCACTGGTCTTGGTTTCGCCATGAAGGACCTGTTGGAGAATTTCATCTACGGTATTTCGCTGATGACCGGGCGCCTGCGGGTGGGCGACTACATCGAATGCGACGGCGTGCAGGGCAAGGTTGACAGCATCAACTACCAGAGCACGCAGATTGTCACCCTCGACGGCAGTGTCATCGCCTTCCAGAACGCCACGCTTTTCAGCAAGAATTTCAAAAACCTCACCCGCAACCACGGGTACGTGTTGGTGAAAATCCCTGTCGGGGTGGCCTACGGCGTGAGTGTGGATAAGGTGCGTAAAATGCTGGTTAAGAGCCTTGAACCGTTGAATGTGAAAAACACCGCCGGCAAGAACGTGATTGATCCTAAACAAGGTTTTTCCGTCGTGTTCGACGATTTTGGCGACAGCAGTGTCAACCTTTTCGTGGTTTGCTGGGCGCTCGTGGAAGAAAAAGCCGCTTTGATCTCAAAGGTGAAAGAAGTGATATATAACACTTTGAATGCCAATCATATAGAAATTCCGTTCCCGCAACAGGATATCTATGTGCGTCATATTGAAATGCCTTCCCGAAAGAAAACCGCGACGAAAGAACCTGTGGAAGAGGAAGAAGTGGTTCTGGACGTGCCCGTGGAAGAGGTGGCTTCCGCCGCCCCGAAGAAACGCCGCCGTCGCAAACCTGCTGACAAACCGAAGGAAGAGTAGGGGCGTTTCGCTTGGACGACATGCTGCAGAACCTCGGACTTTTCGGTCTTTTTCTCGGCTGCCTGCTCTCCGCGACGGTGATCCCGTTTTCGTCGGAAGCTTTGGTGGCCGGTGCGCTGCTGCTCGACTATTCACCTTGGACGGTTATTCTGGTGGCTACGCTGGGCAACACCATCGGCGGCATGACCTGTTATCTGCTGGGCTGGCTCTGCAAATGGTCATGGATAGAGAAGTATCTGAAAGTCAAGGAGGAAAGTTTGGCCAAGGCGCAGGCGAAAGTCGGGAAATACGGGGCGTTGGCGGCGCTTTTGGCGTGGCTGCCCGTCGTCGGTGATGTGATCGCTATCGCGCTTGGGGTCATGCGCACCCGCGTGCTGCCCACCACGTTGCTGATGTTCGTTGGCAAAGGGCTTCGCTATATGGTGGTGGCCGGGTTGTTTAACGTGATTGTTTAGCTGAAACCTTGGACGTGCTGAAATAACGGTCCCAGTGTTCCAAACTCATCTTCACAAAATCCAAAATCAATGCGCATTCTTCATCGTAATTGGCTGCATCATAGTAGTTTTCACTGTCGACGGGCCAGAGTTTCGTGTTTTCGTCCAACCCCAGACGAACCAGTGGGTCGTTGATTATCATCAGGTTTTCAATGGTGTTGTAAGAAAAGATGCCGCTGTTCCGCAGATCCCAGTAGCGCTTTGCGAGTGCCTCTCGATACTGATTTGATTTTAACATCCTGTCAATCAATATATTCTGTTTGACATCCAACGGACGCTCCAGCATGTTCTTCTCGTTGTCGCCGTCCCGCCCGAAGCTGTGGTCGCAGTCCCACGGGGCGATACGGTAGGGCGTTTCGGCGTCTTGCTTGTAAAGGTAGAAGTTTTTCTTGACGCCATCGCCTCCGTTGGTGAACAACAAGAACAGATGATAGTCGATAAGGTTTTGTAAGTCAATCCATTCGCCAATATGGGCATAAAAATCCTTGTCGGATGTTTGGGTCAGGAAATGCCGGAAATTGTCCATCAGGTAGTTGCGGTCGCCTTTCTTGAAGTCGGGGTAGGTTTGCTCTTGGTAATTGTCCCCGAAAAGGGATTTTTCGGGCATTTGGTTGTCCGAATAGAAGATTTTCGGTTCCTTGAAGATGACGGCAGCGGTGTCGTCTGTGTCCAGCTTCAGCACAGTCTTGTTCAGCCGTTGCATGACGATGTAAAGTCCCTGCGGTCGGCCGTTTTCACGAACCAGTGCATATTGGCATTTCGGGGCTATGTTGTTGGAGTCCATCATGTTGAACAGGTCGTAGCACAACTTGTGCCGCATGAAGGTTTTGTCGATGTAGCTGGCGTTCAGGATCCAGCTGCGGTTGGAAGGGAGGCCGCAAACAGCGTGCGACTCGTCCAGTTTCAGGGAGTAGGAATGTTTTTCGTATTTCGAGGAGATTCCGCCCCGGAAGTGGATTTTACCGGTGTGGATGACCGAGTCGTGCGCGTTCACGAAGGCGACGGAACACGTGACATTGCCGTCCCACGGGATTTCTTCTTGGGTGTTGATATAGAGGACGGGCAATTGCGCCGGTTCTTTCTTGAGCCGGCAGCCGAGGTTTTTGCTGTGCAGGATCATGAAAAGCACCGTGCTCACGGCTGCTGTCACCACGACCGCCGCGAGCAGAATCCAGAGCGCTTTTAAGGCTTTTCTCATACTGGATCTATGAAATTCCAAGTTTCGCTAAAGTGTCCCCTGTTTCAGTTTCTCCACATATTCGTCCACTTTTTGCATCATTTCCGGAATCCGGATGCGTTGCGGGCAGTGGGAGACGCATTCGCCGCAGTGGGTGCAGTGGTCGGCTTGGCGCAGTTTCGGCACGCTGCGGTCGTAACCGATGAGGAAGGCCCTCCGCATCTCCTTGTAGTCGCTTTCGTCCTGCGACTTGGCCAGATTGCCTTCCTTGATGCACTTGTTGTAATGCGAGAAGATGCCGGGGATGTCCAACCCGAAGGGGCAGGGCATGCAGTACTGGCAGGCGGTGCAAGGGATGTTTTTCAGGTCGTAGATCTTTTCGGCGATTCCTTCGAGGAAGTTGAGTTCTTCTTCGGTGAGCGGTTTCAGCGGGCAGTGCGTGGCGAGGTTGTCGTCGAGATGGTCCATGTAAGTCATGCCGCTGAGGGAGGTGAGCACGTCAGGGTAGGTGCCGCAGAATCGGAACGCCCACGAAGCCACGCTGCGTTCCGGCTCGCGTTCCTTCATCTCCTCGACGATGTAGTCGGGCACGTTGGCGAGGCGACCGCCCAGCAGCGGTTCCATGATGACAGCCGGTATATTCCTCTTGGCCAGCTCGTTGTAGAGATATTCGGCCTCCGTGTTCGCCTCGTTGATCTCGTTGGCGAAATGCCAGTCGAGGTAGTTCATCTCGATCTGCACGAAATCCCACTTGTACTCATCGTGGCGCGACAGCAGGTAGTCGAACACCTTGACATCGCCGTGGTAGGAGAATCCGAGGTTGCGGATGACACCTTCCTCCCGTTTCTCCAGCAGGAAGTCGAGGATCCCGTTGTCGTAGTAGCGTTTGCGGAGCATTTCCATGCCGTCCTCGCCTCCGCCCACGCTGTGCAGGAGCAGATAGTCGATGTAATCGGTCTGCAGCTCCTTGAGGGAGTTCTCGAACATCTTGATGGACTCCTCGCGCGGCCAGGTGCTGGGCGCGAAGTTCGACATCTTGGTGGCGAGAAAGTAACTGTCGCGTTTGTGCCGTGACAGCGCGATGCCGGTGGCGTGTTCGCTGCGTCCCTGACAATAGACAGGGGCGGTGTCGAAATAGTTGACACCGTATTCGATGGCCTTGTCCACCATTTTGTTGACCATTTCCTGGTCGATGGGGGCGGATTTGGCCTCGCGTCCGGAAGTCCCTTTGGGCGCTTCGCTTTCGATGACGGGCAGGCGCATCATGCCGAAGCCCAACAACGACACTTTGTCGCCGGTTTTCGGGTTCGTGCGGTAGGTCATCTGGCCCTTCTGGGGCTTCAAGGTGCCTTTAGGGTCGAGGTCGCCGACCTTGTTCTGGCAGCCGACCATCGTCGCAGCCGTCGCGACCGTACCGGCGCCTAATATCTTGAGGAAATCTCGTCTGGATATGTCTTTCATTAATTAAGAATTAAGAATTAAGAATGTAGAATAGTAGTTATTAGTCTAAGTCTAAGTCTAAGTTTTAAGTCTAAGTCTAAGTTTAAGTTTAAGTTTAAGTCTTTATTAGCCAACTGCTAACTGCTAACTGCTGACTGATCAAACCGTTCGTTGTTGTTCGATGCCGTTGACGTAGATGGCGGAGAGGGGTCGGGCGGGGCAGACGTACTCGCAGGCGCCGCAGCCCACACACTTGCTCTCGTTGACGGCGGGGATGAACAGCTTGCCGGTGTCGTCGCCGCGTTTCGGGACCATCTCGATGGCTTCGGCGGGGCAGTGGCGGGCGCAGTTGCCGCAAGGAATGCCGTTGGCCACCACGATGCAGTTCTGGGCCACCCAGTAGGCTTGTCCCTTCTTGGTGACGGCTTTCTCCTCCTTGAGCAGTTTTTGGATTGCGCCGGTGGGGCACACGTCGCTGCAGGCGGTGCATTCGGGACGACACCAGCCGCGCTCGTATGAGATCACCGGTTGCATCAGGTGCTTCAGGTCGGTGGAGGGACGCAGCACGTCGTTGGGGCATTGCGACACGCAGAGCTGGCAGCCCGTGCAGTGTCTCCGGAAGCGGTCGAGCGTGCCTGCGCCGGCGGGCACGATGGGCGTGGTGCGCTCGGGCGCCACCTTGTCCTCGATGGCCGCCAGTCCGCCGTCCACTACCTTTTTCTCCTGCGCGAAGACTGCCGTGCCGATGGCCACGGTCGAACCGATCAGGAAGGCGCGTTTGGCGGTGTCAACGGATTCGGTTTTAGCGGGATTTCCTTTGACGTGCTTGTATTCAATGGCCTCCTTCGGGCAGACCGCCATGCAGTTGCCGCAGGTCACGCACCGCGAATAATCCACGAAGCCGTTCTTGCCGTCGATGCAGGAAGCCTTGCAGTTCTTGGTGCAGAGCCCGCATTGAATGCATTTTTCCTCATCGATGTGCATCTTGAACCAGGAGAAACGGCTGAAGAAACTCAGGAAAGTGCCCACGGGACAAATGTTGTTGCAGTAGGTGCGGCCGTTGCGCCATGCCAGGATGACGATGACCACGAACGTCACCGCCGCGATGATGAAGGTCGGCAGACTGCGCATCCAGACCTCTTTCGAGTAGAAGGCGTAGCTGTTGAAATGCTCGGAGAGAGCGGCCAAACCGTTGTTGATCCACTGCCAGACCGGTGCGAAGAGGTTCTGCACGATGCGGCCGTAGGCGGAGTAGGGGGCGAGCAGCGCGGCCAAGGAACTTAAACCGGCGATCAGTAACACGATGAATACCCCTAAAACAATGTAGCGCAGAATGTTATGCGCTTTTGAGTAGGTGTATCGGTTCTTCTTCGCCCAGTTGTGGACATGCGCCACCCCGTCTTGAAACACGCCGAGGGGACAGATGACGGAGCAGTAAATCCGTCCGAACAACAGGGTGATGATCAGCAGGATGGCGATGACGATGAAGTTGAGCGCCAACGCTGCGGGCAGGAACTGCGCCTTGGCCATCCAGCCGAGGAACTTGTGTAGTGTCCCCGTGAAGTCGAGGAACATCAGCGTGATACCGAGGAAGAAGAGGGCCGCGAGCACCCGCCGGATTCGTTGTAAGGTCTTTTTGTGCATATAACGGTTAAAGGTTAGGGGTTTAGGGTTTAGCGTTTTAATGGTTTAAAACAAATGAATTCCTTGAGCGGTCTCGGTTAGGGTCAAGAGCTCGGTAGGAATGGTTGTTGTTAATTTGAGGATTGGACGACGCTGATGTCTGAGAGGGTGAAGCTGCCGTCGTTGTTGAGGGTCACGCGGGCGGTGATGGTGGGCATATCGTCGTAATGGAGCACCTTGCCGGTCACGAAGCTCACGCCGGGAGTGGCGTTCACGAAAAGTTGGTCGCCGTTGATGTCGTAGGAGATCTGCTCCCCGACCCAGACGGCGTCCTCGTAAAAATCGCCCATGTCCTTGACCGTGTTGGTCACGGTTGCCAGCTCTTTTTCTCCATTATAGAGGGTGATGTTCTCCCCGTTGACGGAGTATTTCAGCTCATCGCAGAGAGCCTGTTGCATCTCGTAGGGGTCGATGGTGCCGGCGACGAAGTGGGGGCCGTCGTCTTTGAAACCGATACGGTAGAACCGTTCCGTGTGGACACCCGTGCCTTCGACGGAGACTCCGGTAAGCCAGAGTTCCCCGGTGGCCGCATTATAGCGGGCGGCGGGGGTGTTGCCGTGGCGGATGTCGGCGAAAATGGTGGCGCGCCCGTCCTTGGCAACCACGATGCCGAAGCCTTCGGAAGAGGTGACCGAGTCGCAGCTCATCAGACTCCACACTTGGACATGGTTGACCGAGTCGTTGAGAATCAACTCGAAATTTTGGTCGAGGACGTGGCGGTCCAACGTCGCGTTGACGACGTCGGGAGCGGAACCCTCCCGAACGGGTTCTTCCAAAACGCCCTTCACAGGCTTGACTTCCGCTTTCTTCCCCTTGCAGGAGACCACGACCGCACCGAAGAGCACCATCAGCGCGGCGATACAAAGTAATCTGGTTTGTTTCATATTGGACTGTAAATGATGATAACCTTAAAACAGACCGACGTTGTTATCGGCGAGCAAAAATACAATTTTTAGCGGTATTCCAATGACTTTGCGATTACTTTTTTTTTGACGCGGAGGAAAACGACTGGACAGTGAAACAAGTCAGGGGTTACATCAAAATGACGATGGAGCCTTTGTAGAACAAATGCCTTCCGACCTTGTCTGTCAGGCGGATAAGGTAGTTGTAAACGTTGTTGGGGTAAATTTGGCCGTTGACGCTTCCGTCCCATTTGAAATTCTTGTCTTGCGAAGAGTAGGCTATTTCACCCCATCGATTGAACACATACAACTCGAAGTCTTCAATCCAGAATTTCTGTTCTTCTTGGAGACAGAAAACATTGTTTCCGTGTTCGGAGTTGCCCGGCGTGATGACATTGGGGAGGTAAAGTTCCCATTCGCAGGTGGGAATGATGTATTTGGCCATCATTTTGCATCCTTGGTAAAGGCACGTCACCGTGTAAATTCCAGGGTAGGTGACTTCCAAGAACGGGGTTTGGTCGCCGGTGCTCCAGATGTAACCGTCCGCAGGGTAGGGTATGGTCAGGATGGTATGGAAATGATCACAGAAATCTTCTTCAGAGGAAAACATCTCGGTTTCTTTTTCGACCACGCCCAACTGTAGCGTGACCGTGCTGTCGCAGCCGTTTTCCGCCGTGAAATGGCAGAGATAAGTTCCTTCCTCGGTGTAGTTGAAGCCGCCCATCGGGAGGTCGAAACCTTCGCAGATGATAGTGTCCAGAATGCTGCTTTTTACGGGCAAAACATTGATTGTTAATGAGATGGAGCTGTCACACCCCATCACGGAGGCGATGGTCGTGTCCAACTGCAAAAGGCCGGTGTCGGAGATGTCGATTTGCGAGAACGGGAGAAGGGTGAAGGGCTCGTTTGTCTGGCAAATCGTTGTGGCGATTGTGTCGAAAAAGCGAACCACCTCGGCGCTGATTTCGGTCAATGCCGACGGCGTCAGGATGTCGATACTCCAGCCGGCGGCGGTGTTGGTTTGGTTGGAAACGAACTTGAAGGTGACCGAATGGGTGGCCAGCGTGAGGTTCGCCGGCAGTTGGGTGCCCGTGTAGGAATGCACCAGTAAGTCGTTGTCCGCGAACAGGTACAAGGTGTCTCCCGCCGCTATGGCCATGCTGTTGAATCGCACGAGTATGAGCCCGACGCCAGGAGACGAAAAGGTGTGTGTGCGCGTCTCGAAGTTCCCGTAGGCGTGTCCGGCGCCTCCGGAGTCGTAAAAGCGCACCCCTTGTCCCGGCAGGATCTCCGTTGTCCCGTTTTGCATGTTCATCCAGGAATCAATCCTTTCGATATGCGCGGGGCAGTTTTCTTGACTCCAGACGGCCACGTAAAGGGTCGTGTCGGTATGAAGTTCCGGAATGGTGTATGCGGACACTTCGCCTGTATTCTGAATTGTATCTTGTTGTATTTCAATGTTTAACAAAGCGTGACTATACCAATTCAGAATGCACTCGGAGGTGATGTCGGATGTGACGGACAGGGTCGCGTCGCTGCCGTAGCAAATCAGCAGATCCTCGCCGGTAATGAGGGTTGAGTCAGCCCAAAGGGTGACGGGATAAGGGGTCACCTGGACGGTGTCATGCTGATCCCTGGTGCAATAAAGGTCATTGGCCTGGCTTATCCAGAAACTGTTTTCCGTTTCAATCGGGAAGAAGAGCGAAAGGGTGTCTTGTGCCGACACAGACAAGGTCTGAGACGATTGGATGCCTGCAAAGGTGTGCTGCAAGTTGAAATGGACGGTGTCCGCCCCAAACGCGGTGATTTTCACCTCAACCGTGTCGCCGGCGCAAACGGTGTCCAACGTGCTGATAACCACTTGGGGCAAAGGAAGCACGTTCACGTAAATACTGTCCTTGACGGCCGTCGGGCAGCCGGTGTTCAGTTGTTCCACCACGAGCCACCCTTTTGACAAAGTGTCCGCCGCATAGTACCAGATTTGTTCGCCGATGGCGGTGAAATTCTCCGGACCATGCCAAACGCAGCTGCAGGAACTGTCGATGGGGAGCGACATCAACGCGACGGTGTCCCCTACGCATAATCCCGGGTTTGGCTGTATGCCGTCAAACCAAAGCAACTTGCTCTGTTCCAATGACATCGCGACAATATTGATGAAATAACTGCTCTCGCAGGAATCGATGACCATAATGGAGAGTTCCTGTCCTATTTGCATGGGGACGTTGTAAAACAAACCTGTCTGGTTGATTCCTAACAGGTTGCCGTGGAGGTCCGGTTGGCTGTACAGCTTGTACGTGTAGGGCTCTGACCCGTTGTAGGCTCTTGCGACGACCGACCCGATGTTCGCTGTGGAGTCGCACACCACGGCAAACGCCTTCTTGAAGTCCACCCTGATGCGCACAAAGTGAATGGTGTCGGTGCGGGAAAACGTCTCGTTGCACCCCGTGAAGGACATGCGTATGACGTAGTCGCCGGGTATGGTGAACCGGAACGGCACATTCATGGACGTCGAAGTGGTCGAATAACCACCCACCACCCCCGAAACCAAATTGATGTTCGGGGTGTAGTCCGTGTGTGTGACCGTGGTGTCCCCATTGTTCACGTAATATCTGTAGCGGCGGTATTTTCCGGCCACGGGTTTGACAAGCAGGTCGTTGCATTCCTGCCAGGTCTGGTAGGCGGGATCCACAATCCATTCGTAAGTGGTATAACTGTAACCGCCGATGGTTATCTGCAGCGTGTCTGGACCGCACGGCGTCTCGCACACGAAGACATAAAGTCCCCCGGCGAGGTGCTCGTCGTGGACGGAGATGTTCAAGTTGGTGCTTGAGGCTGTGATGGTGGACGTGTTGTTCACCGTGTCGTCCTTTATGATGGTCCATGCGCCGTTGGTGTAGGTGGCCGTGAAGTTGTATTGGTTGTTGAGCGGGCTGGTTATCAGGCGCACCACGGTCGAATCCCGGAACAGGGGGAATGGGGAATTAATCTCACTCAATGTGATGGTTTTTTGCCCGGAATAGCACGTGGTGTTGATATAATCGGAGTTTATTACCCAAGAATACGGCCATAGCATTGGCAGGGTGTCCCGAATAAAGACCAGGGTGTCGAAACGACTTGCAAGCACGCACCCCTTTGCATCCACGAGTGAGCGGGTGATTGGCAACTGAAGGTAGGAATAAGGACCGTAAATGTTTTCAATGTCATCGCTTGTCAGCGTGGAGAGCGAATAAGTTTGTGAGGTGAGTCCACTTACTGTCTGAGTCTTTATCACCTGTCCGGTTGCGGAATCGGTATATACCCAACGCGGCGGGCAAGTGTAGTATATGTAATTGCTGTTGCACCAAATGGAATACGTTTTGGTTCTGAGCATTGAGTCGCACTTCCGGGCACAGGTGTCGAGCGTTATTTCTCCTAGACATAACACGTTTTCGCTTGTACTCGTGTGGCATGTGATCTGCGGAGGGGAAATCGTGACGGTTTGGGATTTGGTGTTTTGGCTGCAAAGATCGCGCATCTCGAATTTGATGCTGTGACCGTACAGATCGCAATATCGGTGGGCAAAGCCCAATGTGTCGCAATAAATGCCGTAATTGGAGTTGATTATGGTGGTCCCATTGACCGGCCGCCAAGATGTCGTGTCGGAATGGCCGGTGTCATCGGTATGTATGAAGCGGTATTGGAATGTGGATGCAAGATAATCGTTTAGGTAGTTGAAAGTCCCCCTTTGGAAGCTGAAGTTCACCCTGAACTTTACCGTGTTGGAGTCGGAACAGTTGTCCTGGTAACTCTGTGGGGGGTTGAAACTTATATTGTTCAGCAAGACTGTGTGATGCAGCACGACGGTGTAGGAGCAAGCGTCGCGGGCCTCGATGCGATAGGTGCCGGCAGACAGCGTGTCGAAGGTGTAGTAGTACCTGAAATCGGCGTATGTGGAGTCGTTCCCGTTGTGTTGGGGTTGGTCGAAGACTACTTGGCGCACAGTGTCGTTTTGCGCGTCGATGAAAGTCACGGTGTAGGGGAACATGCCGGCGGTGATCTTCATCTGCACACGTCCCTGCTTGCCGCAAGGCAAATCGTGCCGGTTGCCGTAGCGTTCACGCCATACGCCGTTCACCAGTTGGTCGTTTTGGGCTATCACGGCCAGCATGGAAACGGACATGGGCGTGTAGGTGCTGGTAAGGACAACCCCGTACAGCGTTGTGTCCACCAAAACGGGCACCTGACCGGCACCGGACGGAACCATCACATATCCGGAAACGCCGATGTCGTACGTGCCCACGTCCATGGTCAGGATGTGACTGTCGCTGTAAAAGACGCTGTTGTGGAGCTGGTTCTTGTAGTGGTACTGCAGATTGGAGATCGGATAGGCGACGGAATCGACGGGATGGTGCAACGAGTCGTCGGTCTGGATGAGATTCCCTTGTGCATCATACAAAGATATGACGGCCTGGCAGTTGTTGAAACAATCGCCCACCACGGTGTCGATGACGACCGAGTAGGGGAACTGCTGCTGGGCTTTGGATAGCAGACATGCGAACAGAACCAAGGCCAGACAGGTGAGGCGTTTTAATATATATGGAAAGACAGGCTTCATTAAAAAAAGACAGGTAATCCTTGAAAAAAAGGATCCTTTTTTTTCGGGCGCAAAAATAGCATTTTTTCGGGTATGAGGAACGACAAATCGGAGTCGATCATTGACACGATTCTACCTGAGATACCCGTACCGTTTCCCATGCCGTGCCAGCATCGTTGTGGTGAGCAACAGGGCGGCGACTTCCGCGAAGATGATGGCGTACCAGATACCGCTGACCCCGACGAGTGTGGGCAGCAATAGCACCGCCAATGTTTCGCAGACCAAGGTGCGGTTTGTGGAGATGAGCGCCGACACCAAGCCGTTGTTCAGGGCGGTGAAGAAGGCCGAGGCGTACCCGTTGAAGCCCATCAGCAGGAACGAGACGCTGTAGATCCGGAGCGCCCGGGTGGTGAGCGACAGCAGTTCGGGGTCGTAGCCGACGAAAATGCGTGCCAGCGGACGGGCCAGCAGCTGCGCGAGGAGGCACTCCGTCACTCCCATGATCCCGAGCAGCAGCATGCTTTTGGTGAACACGTTCCGCAGCTCGTCCCGGTTGCCCGCGCCGTAGTGGAAGCTGACAATGGGGGCCGAGCCCATGCCGTAGCCGATCATGACGGCGGCGAAGATGAACGCCACATACATGATCACCCCGAAGGCCGCCACCCCGTCTTCGCCGATGTATTTCATCAGCTGGTAGTTGTAGAGCATTGTGACCACCGTGGCCGACACGTTCGAGAAAAATTCGCTGATCCCGTTGAAGCAGGTCTGTCGCAAGGCCGCGCCGTCGAACACGAAACGGCCCAGTCGCAGGCGCGAGCGGTTCGGGGCGATGAAATAGACCAACGGGATGACAGCTCCCGCCATCTGCGCCAACGCCGTGGCCCATGCCGCGCCCTTCAGCCCCCAGCCGAGAACTGCGATGAACAGGATGTCCAGCACAATGTTCAGCCCGCCGGAAACGAGGGTGACAATCAGTCCGAGATCCGGCTTTTCCGCGGTGACGAGCAGCGTCTGGAACATCATCTGCAGGATGAAGAACGGCAATGCGACGAGCAGGATGCGCCCGTACATCACGCACTCGCTCACCAGGGCCTCGTCCGCGCCCAGCATGACGGAAACATCGTCGAGCAAAGGCCAGCCCACTGCAGCGAAGAGCACCCCGACCATCGCCCCGACATAAACCAGCATGGAGAATATCTCGTTGGCCTTGTCGGGATTCCCTTCTCCCAACGTTTTGGCTATCAGTGCGCTGCCGCCCGACCCGAACATGAACCCGATGACACTCAGGAACATCAGGAAAGGGAAAATGAGGTTGAGGGCGGCGAAGGAGGTCGTGCCGGCGAAGTTGGAGACGAAAAAGCCATCCACCACGCTGTAGATTGAGGTGAACACCATCATCACCATGGAGGGCACGGTGAAGCGGAGCAGTCTGCCGATGGTGAAATGGTCGGAAAGGAGGATGGTCTGTTTCATTCGGGCGGCAAAAGTACGATTTTTTTGGCTGTTCGCTTATGTCATTTCCGGGAAGCGTTTTGGACGAAAACGGGGCGCAGGACGCGGGAAAGGATCATCTGAAAAAAGCGTTTGGGCATCTCGCAAACTTTTGTATTTTTGCCGTCGTAATAAAAGCGTTATGAGACAGCTCTGTTTTATTCTTCTATTGCTGGCAGGCGTATTCGTTGCTTCCGCCCAGTACCTCTATCCGGAACATTATCCTGTGAATGTCTCCACTTTCACCTTGGACGATGGAAGGTTAGGCGTCAAACCGCTTCCCGATGCGTGGGGAAGGATGAACAAAATGTTCAATTCTAAGGCTTTGAAGCAAGCAAAAGGCACCATCTTGGCGCAAATCGTGGTGGATACCGCCGGCAATGCGCATCTGCTCAGTGCGGACAACAAGACAGAAGTCTCTTCCAAAGTCCTTCGTTTGGAAAAGGCGGTCAACAGCACACAATGGAAACCGGCAGTTCCCAAGCAAAACGTCTCCGTGTCGTTCCTTTTCACGTTCGAGAACGGGAGTTTCACAGGAAAGGCGGTCTCCCCGTTCGAGTATATTTCTGAACAAAAAGAAGAGTCGGAAGATAACACCGGCAGCGCCCCGAAAGATCTCACCTATTCCTTTCGCCTTTACACAAATTCGAACGGCGAACTGCCAAACAAGGTCGCCACAATGTCTCGAGGGGTGACGGTGGACAGCACCGGAGCCGTCTGGATGGGTACGGACAACGGTCTTGTCCGTTTGTCGGACCGCAAAACCACTCTTTACACCAGTGCCAACTCGCCGCTGACCAAACCTATATACGATCCAACGCGAACCGCCACGATTTTTGAGCTTCTCACAGATAATGAGAATGCCGTTTGGATTATCCAAGGGTGGAATGTCTTTAGAATCAAGGATGGCGAATGGACCCGTTTCGACACCCTGAATTCGCCTGTCTATTGGGGACGGCATCTTGTTGTTGACCGAAACAATAATATATGGATCACTAGTTGGAATGGCATCTGCAAATACGATGGCGCTAACTGGACGGTGATGGATTCCCTGAACAGCGGGATCCCTACCAATAAGGTGTTGAGCTTCTATATCGACAAGCAAGATCGTCAATGGGTGGGCACATTTTCCGGTAACGCCATGTTTGATGGTCAGAAATGGACAGACTATCGCTCAAGCAAAACACCATTGGGCAAAAATAATATTGGTCACGCATATCAGGACCGCAACGGGAATATGTGGTTCTATTTTCATGCCTACAAAGACAGCAAAGGAGGGTTGTATAAGTTGGATACCAAGGGGAAATGGCATCGTTATGCACCGACCTGGACTAAAGTTTTGGAGACAGAGGCGGGCAATGACATGCTTTACGATGAATCTCGGAATCAGATTTGGCTGTCGGTGAACGCTGTCGGTCTGTTTATGTACGATGTGGCCAAGGACCGTTGGGAGGCATACACTACGGAAAATTCCAGTCTGCCCAGCGGCTATATCATGCAGCTTACTCAGGACAGGGAACACCGCATCTGGGGTGCAACCTTCAACGGCTTTTTCCAAATTGTGGATAAGCCATAATATTAAAAAAACACTATTATGAAAAACGATTATACCAATAAAGTAGTATGGATCACGGGCACCTCCTCCGGCATCGGCAAGGAGACCGCCTTCCGGTTCGCGGAGGCGGGGGCGCGGCTGATTCTCACCGCCTTGGAGCCCGACCTTTTGGAGCAGGTGCGCGAGGAGTGCCTGCAACTGGGTGCCAAAGACGTGACCTGCCTGCCGTTCGACCTCGGGCAGACCGACGCGCTGCCGCAGCTCGCCTCCGACGCCCTCAACGCCTACGGGCGCATCGACGTCTTCTACAACAACGCCGGCATCAGCCAGCGCGGCACCACCGTGGAGACCGACATGGCCGTCATTCGCAAGGTGATGGACATCGACTTTTACGCGCCGGTCATTCTAACCAAGGCCGTGTTGCCCAAGATGATCGAGCAGGGTGGGGGACAGTTGGCCGTCACCACCAGCATCGCCGGACTCTTCGGGTTCCCGTTGCGCTGCGCCTACTCGTCGGCCAAGCACGCCCTCTACGGCTTCTTCGAGACCGTGGCGGCCGAGAACTACAAGGACGGCGTTCGCGTCACCATCCTCACGCCCGGCCGCGTGCAGACCAACATCTCCGTCAACTCGTTGGAGAAAGACGGCCGCAAGCACGGCAAGATGGACGCGGGCCAAGCCGGTGGCATCACCCCTGAGAAAGCCTCCCGCATCATCTTCAACGCCATCGCCAAGGAGAAACGCGAACAACTCGTCGGCAGCTCCGAACTCATCATGGCCCACATCAAACGTTTCTTCCCCGGCCTCTGCGCGAAACTGGCCCGGAAGATCAAACCGATGTGACTTGGGCTGTTAGCTGTTAGCTGTTGGCTATTAGCCATAACTTTGAATTTGACCACTAACCTTTTAACCCCTAAACTCTAAACCTTAAACCTCTAACCTTTAACCTTTTAACCTTTTAACCTTTAATATGAACCCAACCCTCTTAATCCTCGCCGCCGGCATGGGAAGCCGCTACGGCGGACTGAAACAGCTGGACCAGATGGGTCCGCATGGTGAAACCATCCTCGACTACTCCGTGAAGTACGCCGCCGAGGCTGGCTACGGCAAGGTGGTGCTCGTCATCCGCCGCAGCATGGAGGCCGACTTTCAGGAGTACATCCTGCCGAGATACAAGAACGTCATCCCGGTGGAATACGTTTTCCAGGAACTCGACATGCTGCCCGCGGGTTTCTCCGTGAACCCCGAGCGCGTGAAACCCTACGGCACCGCACACGCCATCTTGGTGGCGAAAGATGCTATCAAAGAGCCGTTTACGGTAATCAACGCCGATGACTTCTACGGCAAGGAGCCTTTCCAGATCTTAGGCGACTACCTGCGTGAGGTCACAGCCAACGATCCCGCCGCCTTCGCGATGGTCGGCTACCGTTTGGACAAGACGCTGTCGGAGAACGGCACCGTGTCGCGCGGTGTCTGCCAGGTGGATGGCAACGGCTACCTGACCACCGTCAAGGAGATGCGCAAGATCGCCCGCACGGACCACGGCATCGAGAACAATGAGGACGGCGTGGTGACCCCGCTCACCGGCGAGGAGCCCGTCTCCATGAACTTCTGGGGCTTCTCCCCGCGCTTTTTCGACGCGCTCGAGGGCATGTTCGCGCAGTTCCTGAAGGACAACGAGGGCAACATCAAGGCCGAGTTCCCGATTCCTGACGCGGTGTCCGCCGTGATGGATCGCGGCGAGGCTCGCGTGCGTGTGCTGCCCACGACCTCCGAGTGGTTTGGCGTCACCTACGCTGAAGATCGCCCGATGGTGGTGGAGAAACTGAAGCGGATCTGAGACGTTCGATTTTATATTTTGGAAATACGAGAAAAAAATCCGGAAGTGGGCGCGGCGTGCCCACTTTTTTTGTATTTTCGCGGCCGATTTTAGAGCAATAATTTTTATCCAAAACTGATTGAAAATGACAAAGAATGATGTGAAGTATGTCTATACTTTCGGCGGAAAAAAGGCCGAAGGCAAGGCGGACATGAAGAATCTGTTGGGCGGTAAAGGCGCCAACTTGGCTGAAATGTGTTTGCTGGGACTGCCCGTCCCCGCAGGCTTGACCATTACCACGGATTGCTGCACGGCGTACTATGCCAACAACTGCCAGCTCCCCGAAGGCCTCATGGACGAGGTCTGGGCAGGCATGGAAAATGTAGAGAAAATCATGGGTCTGAAATATGACGATGCCGAGAACCCTCTGCTCGTCTCCTGCCGCTCCGGCGCCCGCAGCTCCATGCCCGGCATGATGGACACCGTCCTCAATATCGGCCTGAGCTCCAAGACTATCCCCGGACTCATCAAGAAAACCAACAACCCCCGTTTCGTCTATGACTCCTACCGTCGTCTCATCATGATGTACGCTGATGTCGTGATGGAGAAATCCGAAGGCATCGAGCCCGCCGACGGCAAGGGCATCCGCAAACAGTTGGATGACATGCTTGACGCATTCAAGGAAGAAAAAGGTTACAAGAGCGACACGGAGATCACTGCCGATGAGCTCAAGACTTTGGCCGAGAATTTCAAGGCCAAGGTGAAGGAAGTCCTCGGCACTGAGTTCCCCGATGACGCGAGAGCCCAGATGGAAGGCGGCATCAAGGCCGTGTTCAAGAGCTGGAACGGCAAGAAGGCCATCGCTTACCGTCGTATCGAGGGTATTCCCGATGATTGGGGTACTGCTGTCAACGTGCAGGCCATGGTGTTCGGTAACATGGGCGACAACTCCGCTACGGGCGTCGCTTTCACCCGTAACCCCGCCACCGGCGACAACCAGTTCTACGGCGAATGGTTGATCAACGCCCAGGGCGAGGACGTGGTGGCCGGTATCCGCACCCCGAACCCGTTGAACGACGACACCAAGAACGAACAGAACAAGCATCTCGCCTCCATGCAGGAGCTGATGCCTGAGACTTATAAAGAACTCTGCGACATCCGCAACATCCTGGAAAAGAACTACAAGGATATGCTGGATATCGAGTTCACCATCCAAGAAGGTAACCTCTTCATGCTGCAATGCCGTGTCGGCAAGCGTACCGGCGTGGCTGCCATGACCATGGCTCTCGACATGTTGCATGAAGGCCTCATCGACGAGAAGGAAGTGGTGCTCCGCGTGGCCCCCGCCCAGCTCGACGAACTTTTGCACCCGATTTTGGATGCCGCTGACGAGAAGAAACACACCGTCATCGCGAAGGGTCTGCCCGCAGGTCCTGGCGGTGCCGTCGGCAAAATCGCCTTCGACAGCGAAACCTCTATGGCTTACACTGCCAACAAAGTCAAGAACATTCTCGTCCGCGAGGAGACCAACCCCGAAGATGTGGAGGGTATGCGTGCTGCCACCGGCATCCTGACCGCTCGTGGTGGTATGACCTCTCACGCCGCTCTTGTGGCACGTGGCTGGGGCAAATGCTGCATCGTCGGTTGCGACGCCATCAAGATCGACATGAACGCCCGTACCGTCTCCATCGATGGCAAGACCTTCAAGGAAGGCGATGTCATCAGTTTGAACGGCTCTAAGGGCTGGGTTTACGGCGAGGAAGTTGCGATGATCGACGCAACGGAGAACCCTCTCTTCCAAGAGTTCATGGCTCTCGTTGACAAATACCGCACTATGGGTGTCCGCACCAACGCCGACACACCGGAAGATGCCCAGAACGCCGTCAACTTCGGCGCCGAGGGTATCGGCCTGTTCCGTATTGAGCACATGTTCTACGGCAAGAACAGCGAAGAACCTCTGGAGAAGCTCCGTAAGATGATTTTGGCTGACACTACGGAAGCCCGCAAGGCGGCTCTCAATGAGCTGGAACCCTACATCTGCAAGGCTGCCAAGGGAACCTTGAAGGTGTTGGACGGCAAGCCGCTCACGTTCCGCCTCATGGACCCGCCGTTGCACGAGTTCGTCCCGCAAACCGAAGACAAACAGCGTGAGGCTGCCGCTCACTATGGTCTTACTTATGAGGAAATCAAGAAACGCATCGACGCTCTGCACGAAATGAACCCGATGATGGGTCTCCGTGGCGTGCGTCTCGGCATCGTGTATCCGGAAATCACCGAAACTCAGTTCCGCGCTCTGTTCCAGGCCACCGCTGAGTTGATGAACGAGGGTCACGACCCGCATCTCGAAATCATGGTGCCGCTGACCATCAACGTCAACGAGCTGAAGCACCAGAAGGCTATCGCTGACCGCGTGCAGGCCGAAATCGAAGCCAAGTTCAACGTGAAGATTGACTACATGTTCGGTACGATGATTGAGATCCCGCGCGCAACGCTCGTGGCCGACAAGATCGCCGAGGTGGCCCAGTTCTTCAGCTTCGGTACCAACGACCTGACGCAAATGACGTTCGGTTTCTCCCGCGACGATGTGAACGCTATCGTCCACGAGTACGTTGCTCAGAAGATTATCCCCGCCGACCCGTTCAACACCCTCGACCAGGAAGGTGTCGGTCAATTGGTGAAGCTCGGCGTCGAGCGCGGTCGCAGCACTCGCAACAACCTCAAATGCGGTGTCTGCGGTGAGCACGGTGGTGATCCCGCCTCTGTGGAGTTCTTCTTCAAGAGCGGTCTGAACTACGTTTCTTGCTCCCCGTTCCGCGTGCCCGTGGCTCGCTTGGCCGCTGCACAGGCTGCCATCAAGGCTGGTAAATAAGAGCGGACAACAACTCTAAAAGAAAACGCCCTCGAAAGAGGGCGTTTTTTGTTTGTGTCTATTCTAACATTTGTGGAATTTGCTTCTCATACGCCATTCTCTTCCCGTCCCGCACCTGCACCACGCCGCAGAAGGTGAACCCGAAGTCACGGATGAGGTTGCGCATCGGGATATTGTCGTGGTGGGTGTCGATGCGGAACCATCTCACGCCTTTGGCACGAGCCTTCCGTTCCGCGAAACGGAGAACGTGCTTGGCGAGGTCGAGGCCGAGAAACTCGTCGGCAACGGCGAGACGGTGAACGGTGACGTATGGCTCGCCGTCGCTGATCCATTTCCCGTCAATATGTTCGTAATAAGGATCCTTCCCAAATACGATGGCGGCGTAGGCGGCGGGTCCAAACCAATTCTGGACAAGGACTGCCTGATGTTTCCGCTTGTCGTTGCGGACAGTCTCTTCATCGGGGTAACCGTCCTGCCACTGGTCGAGCCCCATCTTTTTCATCCTGCGTTTCGCCTGCCCGATGATTTTCATGATGTCGTCTATGTCGTCTAATCTTGGTTTGAAAAGATGAGAACGGCTTGGACTTAGCATCATTTTGGCGGTTCCTTTGTAATCAAAAAGAGCTTTGATGAGTTCTTTCTCGCTCCTGAATTTTTTCTCCTCCGCTATCTTATAAACCGGCTTGAACGAGATTTTTTTGCCGTAAAGTCTGGGGTTGGCGTCGATGACGTGGATTTCGTAGGTGAGCTCGTGCAGGTCCAGTGTCGGGCGCGTGCCCACGTAGAGCATACCCTTGTATCGCTTCCCATCGTATCTCACCCAAGCGGCGTAAGCGCCTTTCTCCAGCGTGACGGGCGTGTCGGGCTGCACGTTGGCGGTCGGGAACCCGAACTTGTGCCCGTTCCCGAGTCCTTGGATGACGGTTCCGGTGATGTAGTCGGTAAAGTACATGATGAGGTTGGTTTAAGGTTTAAGGGTTTGGAGTTGATACTTGAAACCGGTATCACTCTTCCGTGTCATACAGGGATCTTTCGATGACTAACGGCATGCGTTTGCGCTTGAATTCGGATTTGCGGTGGCGGGTCAGCACGCGCTCCACGGTCTCTGCGCCGTAAGCTTCGTTCAGGCGTTTCATCTCTTGTTCGTCGTCGCCATGCTGCAGGTAGGTGCCCAGGATGTCGTCCACCTCCTCGTAGGTGTGTCCCGGGGCGATCTGGGCCATGTCTCCGCCGGCCGCCACCGCGTTGCCGTCGGTGGGCGTGATGTCGTAGCCGGCGCGCAGAGCTTTGTGGCACGGGCAATTCTCGTCGGGATGAACTTCGGTGAAGAGGTACTTGCAAAGCTCGTAAACCTCGTGTTTCCACAGCCCGCCGATTGGGTTGTAGTCGGCCACGTCGCCGTGGATGGTCCAGAAGCCGAGATAGTGTTCCGTCAGGTTGTCGGTGTCCATGACGAGGCCGCCGGTCACCGAGGCGAGGTTGTAGAGGTAGATCATGCGCAGGCGGGCCTTGATGTTGCCCTGCGAGATGGGTGTCGAGGGGTAGCGCTGCTCACAGGTGGCTTTCATCAGCAGATACTCCTTCTGCAGGTTCTCCACCCAGTATTCGGTGCAGAAAGCCTTCATGGCCAAGTATGCCGAGTCGTTCTCCTCGGCGGAGTTCGACGAGCAGGGTAGGCTGACGCCGATGAATTTGAACTGTTGTTCGGGATAGCGTTTTACCACCTCGTGACAGATGGCGGCCGTCACGGTGGAGTCGAGTCCGCCGGAGAGGCCCAGAATCATGGATTTCAGCCCGTTTTTGGTGAGATAATTTGCCGTTTCGCTCACCATCGTGTCGAATACTTTTTTATAGTTCATAGCTTTACATTTAGTGACCATTAACTAACCTGATATTACCCACCGTCATCATTCCACCACCTTCCACTCGTCGATTCCCTTGCTTTCGCTGCCGAAACAGACCCCGACTTTGAACAACTTCCTCGGGTCGGCGGCGAAGGGGGCGGCGTACTGCTTGTCCTCAATCTGCTTTAACGCCTCGTCGGCGGACTTATCCACTTTCAATTCCATGACATAGACATAGTCGCGGGTCTGGATGGTCACGTCCATGCGGCCGCGACTCGTGTGACGCTCCACCTGCACATACAACCCCATCAACTTGAAGATGACCGACAACGTGTTCTGGAAATAGATTTCCAGCTTCCCCATCACCTGGTAGTCGCCGTCGGCGAACAATGCTTGCAGACGGGTCATAAAGTCTTCAATGTTTCCATTCCGGACATCCTTGACGAAATTGTTGATAGTGAACGAACCGTTCATACCGCCTGCAAAGTAGTAGGTGGCCAAGAACTGCGCGAAGCCCCGCTCCACTTCCTCGTTAGGGAACCCGAGACGGTAGCTTTGGAACTCTTTGTCAAAATCCTTGATGGTGAGATAGCCGCTTTGGAACAACAACGGAATGGGATTGCTGTACATCATATCGACGCTGTCCATCGTGCGCACATCCACCTCCTCAGTGGTGAGCCGGTCAAGCGGGTAATCGGTGTGCTGCAAAACCACCACCAAGAAAGTCGGCGTGCCCGTTGCGAACCAATAGTCGCCGAAACGCTTACAGTCCAACGTCTTCAAGAGACTGAACGGGTTGTACATCCCTGCTGATTCGGCACTGAAATGGTAGCCGTCATAGCTTGATTTCAGCATGGCATAACACTCGTCTTTCGTCATACTGTTCTCAACAGCCAATTCAGCAACCTCGGTATCGAAGTTCTCTCTGATTTCCTGTTCGCTAATGCCGCAGATAGCACCATATCGATAATCCAACGATATGTCTGACAGATTGTTCAAATCGCTGAAAATGCTCACCTTCGAGAACTTGGTCACCCCAGTGAAGAAAGCGAACCGGATGTAGGAGTCCATGGTCTTTTCCACCCCGTAAAACGATTTCAGAACTTTGCGGTATTCATTCTGCAGCTCCGGGTTGCCGATGGTCTCCAACAACGGTTTGTCATACTCGTCCACGAGGATGACCACCTTTTGGCCCGTCTGCTCGTACGCGCGCGAAATAAGCTCTTTGAATCGGTCGGAAAGCGAAAGGCTTGCCTTGTCAATACCAAACCGTTGCTCTAACTTAAGGAGCTGGTAGTCTATGGTCGAGTTAAGTCCTTCAAGATTGGTGTACAGCCCGGTGTTGAAGTCGAAATGGAAAACAGGATACTCCTTCCATTCCTTCTCCAGCCCAGCCATCGCCAATCCGTCGAAAAGTTCTTTCTTGCCCTGAAAGTAGGCCTTCAGGGTGGAGAGTAGCAGGCTCTTGCCGAACCGGCGGGGACGGCTCAGGAAGTAGTATTTGCCCTCCGAAACGAGTTTATAAGCCAGCGCCGTCTTGTCCACGTAGGCGTAGCCTTCCGTGCGGATGTCCTCGAATGTCTGTATGCCGATGGGGTATTTCATAAGGGTACGATTTTATGGGGCGAAATTAAAAATTGCCGCCGCAAAAATACGAAAAATCTGTGTCGGGCGCAACCTTTAATTGGTCATTATTTGCAACTCGCGATATTCGCGTTGTACCATTCCGGGTCGTCGGTAACCTCGCGGAGGACTTTGAGAAACGGCGGGAAGCTGATATTATCCTCCATGCTGACATGTTCGATTTCGAGCAGATGATAGGGCAGGGGAGGTTCTATGAACGTGTCTAATTCCAAGTAGCGATTGCCCCATTCGAAGCATTGGCGGCGTTTGTGAATGGTGCGTTTGTCGGGATTGGCCTCGGCGAGCAGCGCCTCGTATTCCGCTTGGCTGATTTCCTGCTCGATCTCCACGCGCTCGTTGACCGAGACGAACTTCTTGGTAGTCAAGAAATAGACGTATTGACCGTTCTCCTTCCGCTTACGCACGCGCGGCTCCAAACCGTCTTTTTCTTTCAGGTAGGTCTGAAAGATTTCCAGTTCGCGGCATTCGGGCATTTCGCCCACGATTTCCACCAAGAACTTCCGTTCCGCCTCGATGGGTTCGAGCGGGGTGGTTTTGGCTTTTGTGGTTTGGCAAGATGAGATTGGCTCTTTTTTCATTTCGCGTCTTTTTTCAACCCGCAAAATTGATTTTATTCCTAATTCTTAATTCTTAATTCTTAATTCTTAATTCTTAATTCTTAATTCTTAATTCTTAATTCTTAATTCTGCATTCTGCATCACCCCACGCTTCCCGACAACGTCAGGCTCAGCAGTTTCTGCGCCTCGACGGCGAACTCCATCGGCAGCTTGCTGAGCACCTCCTTGGCGTAGCCGTTGACAATCAAGCTCACGGCGTTCTCCTGGTCGATGCCGCGCTGCTGGCAGTAGAAGAGCTGGTCGTCGGAAATCTTCGAGGTGGTGGCCTCGTGTTCCAGCACCGAAGACGAGTTGGCGCACTGCAGGTCGGGCCAGGTGTGCGCGCCGCATTTGTCGCCCATCAACAACGAGTCGCACTGCGAGAAGTTGCGGGCGTTCTCGGCGTTCTTATCGACCCGCACGAGTCCGCGGTAGCTGTTCTGGCTGTGGCCCGCGGAGATGCCCTTGGAAACGATCAGGCTGCGGGTGTTGCGGCCCAAGTGGATCATCTTCGTGCCCGTGTCGGCCTGCTGGTAGTTGTTGGTGACGGCCACGGAGTAGAACTCGCCCACGCTGTTGTCGCCCTTGAGGATGCAGCCCGGGTACTTCCACGTGATGGCCGAGCCTGTCTCCACCTGCGTCCACGAAATCTTGGAGTTCGCGCCCTTGCAGAGACCGCGCTTGGTGACGAGGTTGTAGATGCCGCCCTTGCCGTTCTTGTCGCCCGGGTACCAGTTCTGGACGGTCGAGTATTTGATTTCCGCGTCCTTGATGGCGATGAGCTCCACCACGGCGGCGTGTAGCTGGTTCTCGTCACGCTGCGGGGCGGTGCAGCCCTCCATATAGCTCACGTAAGCGCCCTCGTCGGCGATGAGCAGCGTGCGCTCGAACTGGCCGGTGTTGGCCGCGTTGATGCGGAAGTAGGTGGAAAGCTCGATGGGGCAGCGCACCCCCTTGGGGATGTAGCAGAACGAGCCCTCGCTGAAGACCGCCGAGTTGAGGGCGGCGAAGAAGTTGTCCGTGTAGGGGACCACGGTGCCGAGGTACTGCCGCACCAGGTCGGGATGCTCGCGCACCGCCTCGCCGAAGGAGCAGAAGATGATGCCGTACTTCTTCAGCGTGTCGGAGAAGGTGGTCTTCACGGAAACGGAGTCCATGACCGCATCGACAGCCACGCCCGCCAGCACTTTCTGCTCTTCGAGGTTGATGCCCAGCTTGTTGAACGTGTCGACCAACTCGGGATCGACCTCGTCCATTGAGGCGAGCTGTTTCTTCTTCTTGGGGATGGCCAAATACCTGATGTCCTGGTAGTTGGGTTTTTCAAACTCGAGATGTCCCCAGTCGGGCTCCTCCAAGGTGGTCCAGTAGCGGTAGGCCTTCAGCCGGAACTCCAACAGCCAGTCGGGTTCGCCCTTGCGCTGCGAAATCCGCCGCACGATCTCCTCGTTCAGCCCTTTCGGGAAATCTTCAATATCAATGTCCGACACGAAACCGTATTCGTATTCCTTGTCGGTGATGTCTTTCAATATGTCCTTTTGTTCGGTTTCTTCTTGTTTCATTTTTTTGTGATCAGTGATCAGTGAATAGTGATCAGGTTTTGTGGTCGCGTCAGAAATCCCACATCTTTTGTCTAACGTCTAACGTCTAACGTCTAACGTCTAACGTCTAACGTCTTACGTCTAACGTCTTACGTCTTACGTCTTACGTCTTACGTCTTACGTCTTACGTCCCCTGATTTCGGGCGGCAAAGATACGATTTTTCGGGATTGCCGATTGTTTTTTATTTTGGGCGGGCCGGCGCGCCAAACACCATTCCCCGCCAACGTCCCGAACATCCCCTCAATAACCCATAATCCATAACCATTGAAAAGGCCACGGCAACCCGAATCCACCTCGCCATCGGCTATAGATATGCAACCGCTGACGTGGTTGGGAGATGAGGAAAAAGAAATTGTCACGGTTCAAACCAGATGCCATGGTCCAGCATGTATAATTTCGTCTCGTATTGAGACAAAAACATCCTGAACAGTTTTTTCGCATATCTCGGAGGTTTGCAGTTGTGGTGACATTCCCATTTCCAAATGCCGTTATAACACCAATATTCTGTCACTATACCGACTCGACGTGCTTGAATATATAATGCAGAACTATATCCTTTTTCATCATACAATGTATGGACAGGGCAGTCGTATTTCACCCCTTTATACTCTATTTGAAAATATAAGGTGGAAACAGTTCCGTCCCTATTGTATGTGATGTTGGCTCGATAATTATCCGTTTGATTGTTGTAATATTTCCTCTCCCGAACCGTACTGTCTGCATAGAGCACTTCCACGATGCGAGGACTGACCGTGTCCTTGAACTTGTACAACAGATAATCTCCGTCGCAGAGGTAGGTGATACGATAAATGGTCTGTTCCTCCACATTCAGCGTGTCATTGCGCAGAAAAACAGGCACATCATACTGCGCCTGCAGAGGACAAGCAAGAACGAGAATGCAAAATGCCAAAACGAATGTTCTGAATACATTCATAATTCATCATTCTTAATTCTTAATTTTGAATTCTTAATTCTCCATAAGGAACCGCGACGCCTCGATGCCTGCCATGCTGCCGGTGCCGGCGGCGATGACGGCCTGGCGGAAGACGGGGTCCTGCACGTCGCCGGCGGCGAACACGCCCTCGACGTTGGTCTTCGTGCTGTCGGGCTTCGTG
>JAEEGF010936055.1_pt1 | contig 66595 bp, 43 predicted proteins | sample 9134171 | NCBI WGS metagenome assembly JAEEGF01 (sample SAMN16246542, study PRJNA631951) | gut metagenome | biome: gut microbiome; feature: rumen; material: AP-attached | host: Bos | place: Iran: Karaj | collected 2018-10 | reverse complement strand
AGTTAAGACACCGCGCAAAAATGTTATATTTGTAATTATTTCACGGAAACAGGAAAAGAGCCTCTTGCGGAATATGATTGACAAACAGAAAAGAAAACGCTTAAAATATTGACGATAAATATAAACGCAGAGAAGCAGATCCGAGGCACTTTGCAAGAAAAAGCGGGAGGCAATATGGACAGCACTGAGAGAGTACGGAACACGATACTTGGCAAACCGACAGACCGTCAGCCAATATACGGCTGGGTCGCTGCAAATTTATCCGCGCAATTAACACAGGCGTACGGATCTGTTGCCGCATTCGAGGATAAATATGAATTTGATATGAGCCACGTTTTCGGAGGCCCGGGTTCATTTCACGATGAGATTTTCAGGCGACTGAGAGCCGAAACGGATGAGATGACGCCTGACCTGCTGCTGGACGAGGATATATTTACCGATCCGGACGTGCTGGATCAATACCGCAACGTGCAGGACGCCATCAGTTTTCACAAACAGCGCGGCAGATTCTGCTACGTACAGACGCCCGGCTTTTTTGAACAGTTTAACGGAGTGTTTGGAATAGAGAACCAGCTGATGTACCTCGCGATGTATCCGGACGAGCTTGACGAGCTGTACCGCAGGCAGGCGGAATGGACCGTAAAATTCGCAGGGCACTGTATTGACCTCGGGATCGATATGGTGCATATTTCGGATGACTGGGGATCGCAGAACGATCTTATGTTTAACCCGCAGCTATGGTGGGATATTATTTATCCGCATATGAAACGTGTCGTTGACTACGTGCACTCGCGCGGATGCTTCTGTTCGCTGCATTCGGACGGGTGCATATTAAAAGTTACCGACGGTATAGAAAAACTGGGGCTCGACGTTGTCCATCCGTGGCAGGAAAGCGCGAAAATGTCTTATGATCTTTATCTTGATAAATATCAGGATAAATTCGCTATCCTGGGCGGGATATGCATACAGACGGTACTCGGGCTCGTTGGCCGAGAGGAACTGGAGAAGGAGATAAGACGCGTGTTCGGGCTGCTCCGGGGCAAGCGCTGGATCTGCTGTACCACACATTTCGTTCAGAACCACTGCTCAATCGAAGACCTGGCCTTCGCATACGATCTGATATACAAGCTGGCCCGGGAATAAGCGGTCCGGCAGCCGTGCTTACGGCGCCGCGCCGTCTTTATCCTCTTCCACGATGCGGAAGCCCTTCATAATAAACAGATCCTTGAGCTCCCTGCGGTAATTGCCGAAGAGCGTGACCCGGTGCCACATGGGCATCCAGTTCTCAAGGATATTGTCCGCGCGGCAAGCTGCGGCCAGTTTGGAACGGCAGCCGTTGTCCCCTCCAACGTTTCCGCAGGAGGTCGAAGAGTGGATCGACGCCCATCCGTCAACGAAGTTATGCTGCACGGTCGTAAGCTGCTCGCCTTCGGGGAAGATCACCTGTACGGACGCGCCTTTCTGATCCTCGGCGTGGGAACGTATGTATAACGGGCAGGTGCGCACGTCGGAGGGTCCGAAGACCTTGCTGGATGCCACGCAATGGGCGTATATGATCTGATCGGACGAGGTATCGACCGCGGGGTCGGATACGAAGCCGGGGCGCCCTGTCATATAAAGCGTCACCAAAGAAGTGATCGTGGAGAATATATCCGCTTCGCAAACGCCAAGTTCACCGTCGTTGTTCATCTGGTGGAACGCAAGGCAGGGATAGAGCCTCCTGCCCTTGCCGTACATATCGCTGTAGGACAGCCCGAGGCAGTCCACCGTAACGGCGTCCGCGCCGCAATCTTTCTTCATCTGCTCCAGAGCCAGATATACCGATGCGCCGTCGATCACGTCTTCGCGGGAAGGTTCGATCACACCCAGAGCGCTCCCGATCCACCTGTCGGCCTGCGCTTCCGCGTCTGACCGGGGCACGGCGTTAAAATAACGCATCAGATCTTCGGACGTTCTGAACTCGAAATCGCAGCCCCAGACTTTTCGAGCCTGCTTTTCGCCGGCGCCCAGGGCGCTGTTTCTGACCACCAGTATCTTAGATTCTTTAATGCGCTTCAACACGTAAAACGATCGCGCTGCCCGGGCAATATCCCTGTAATCCCTTGACGAAACGATCGGTACCGGGTATTTTTCCTTCCTCCGCATATCCACGAGCCAGGTCAATACGGATCCTGTCCCGCAAAGCGGAACGTCAGCAATGACCGTGGGCAGCCCGTTTTTCGACTGCCGGGTGTAGAACAGTTCGGGACCGATCGCGTTGGCCATTACGATCACCAGCACGCCGTCGTATATGTTCAGGTCGGTCTCGTAATCATCCTGCGCCTGCTGCATCGACGTATAATAGACCACGTCGAATTCGGTCTCCGGATTCCAGGCCGTTACAACGTCCATGATGCGGTTCGTCTCTTTTTCGTAATCGTAATTGATGCAGGGCCAGCCCGCAACGTTGTCCGGCATACGCTGGACGACCACTTTTACTCTCGTGCTCATATAATGCGCTCCCCTTCCGCCGCAATACCGACAGGCCGTCGGCTGCCGGCAGATGATCATAGGTTTAAAGTACGATAATAATACAGGAAAGAGGCCGTATATGCAAGATCGATTGATTAAAAAAGAGCAGGATCTCCGGATCCTGTTTTTTTTGTGCAGGCGGAATCTTGACAACCGCTCTTATATCCGCAATAATTGACCGTGAAAGAAAAAGGGGGCCTGTGCGGGATATGAAAGGCAAAAAGAGGTCGATCAGGTTGTTGGCCGCGGCGCTCGTGATCGTGCTTTGCGCGTTGACGGCCATGCCGGGCTGTTGCAGGAAGGTGCCGGAGGACGATACAGATTCGGGCTATAAGGTCAAAAAACTGACGCTGGGCGGCGTCGACGCGAGCGAATATACCGTCGTATACAGCGAGGACAGCGGGGTCAACGACACCACCGCAAATATCGTGGCGGATCTGGTAAAGTATATCGAGGATGCCACGGGCATAAAGCTTTCCGCCCTGCCTGACGGCAGCCCCGAGGCGGAGGCCGCAAATCACCGCATTGTCGTCGGCAAGACCCGCTTTGACACCGATAAAGTAAGATCGGCGCAATCCAAACTTACGAACAACGGCTACGCGCTCCTGTTTGACTGCGGCGATCTGTTTCTGACCGGAGACACGGTGACCGGCGCCATGTACGGCGTTTATTCATTCCTCGAAGACTATATAGGCTGGCGTTTCTACTCATCGAAATATGAGACCGTAAAGCCGGCCGCGCGCATCGACGTCCCCGCAAACCTGAACGTATCCTTTTCGCCGAAGCTGCTGAACCGCGACACGTACTGGTACGATACTTTTGACAACCATTTCGCGGCCAAGCTCAAACTCAACGGCGGTGTGAGCCGCAGCATGGCCGGATACGGAGAAGCGATACGTTACGCCGGGCCTTTCGTGCACTCTCTTCCCTCCCTTGCAGGCACCGGCCACGAACCAAACGTGCAGCCCTGCCTCACGGACCCGGAAGTGTACGAACGGGTGCTGGAAAACGTCCTCACGTATCTCAGGAACACTCCGGACGCGAAGATCATATCGGTCTCCCAGAACGATTCATTTGCGGACGGGCTCGGATGCCAGTGCGAGAACTGCCGCAGGCTGGACGAGCAGGAAGGCACGCCGATGGGGTCGCTGCTGACCTTCGTGAACCGGATCGCAGCGGACATTAAAGACGAATTTCCGGACGTTATGGTAGACACCCTCGCCTACCGCTACACCCGCAAAGCGCCTAAAAATCTGAAGCCTGCGGACAACGTGATCATCCGCCTCTGCTCCATCGAATGCTGCTTCTCTCACCCGCTGGACAGCAACTGCGAACGCAACAAAGAATTTGCCGCAGACATCGAGGCATGGTCGAAGATCTGCAACAACCTTTTCATATGGGACTATACCACCGACTTCTCGTTCTATGTCAATCCCTTCCCCAACCTGCACGTGCTGTACGACGACGTGCGTTTTTTCGTAGAACATAACGCCATCGGGCTGTTCGAACAGGGCGCCTACCAGTCTTATTCCGGCGAATTCGGCGAGCTCCGGGCGTACCTGCTGGCAAAACTTTTGTGGGATCCGGATATGACCCGAAAGGAATATTACGCGTACATGGACGATTTTCTGGAGGGCTACTACGGCGCCGGCTGGAAATACATCCGCAAATACATCGACCTCAGTTCGAAGCTGGCGGCACAGGGCGACATGGGCATCTACTATGGCATCGACACGATCTTCGGCGTAAAGAAAGGTTCCTGCGAAGCGGAAAAAGTGATCGACGCCTTAAGTAAACTGTGGGACAAGGCGCTGGAAGCGGCTGATGAAGAGCATTTCGCCAACGTAGAAAAGTCCTCGCTGCAGATCCGGTCGGCGGCGCTCATACTGAACTGGGATTATTTCGAATCGCCGCTCAAGGCCGAAGAATTCTGCAATAAAATGAAACAGTACGGCATTACTTACTACCGGGAAGGCGGCCAGCTGCCGGAAAATCCAAACTATTACGGAGCCGGCGAGACCTGGTGACCGCACTTCCCTAAAGCAGAGGGCTCACTGTTTTTTCTTCTTTTTCACGGCAATGGCTATTCCCGCCGCAGCGCCTGCGGCAACAAGCACCGCGCCGGCTATGACAAACGGGATCACGGGGCTCTTCGGTTTCACGACTTCCGTCTCGGGTTCGGGGGTATTGACGGCAGGCTCGTCCGTTGCGGGGGCAGCCGTCGGCTCAGGCGCGGGAAGGCCTTCTTCAGATAGATCGAGCAGATCGATCAAGCGAATTCTGAGCGTTGCCAGATTATAGGGATCCGGATTGTGGCAAACGGCGCAGACTCCGTTTTCGTAGCGATGTTCGCCTTCGCACGGGTGTTCCTGATAATAGCTCTTGGCGCGCATAATGGCGTACAGCACGCGCGAAGCGCCCTCTTCAAGGGTCTCGCGTGTGATCTGTTCATCCGCTATCGCCTTTTTAAGCACACTGATGTCGCAGTACGTATACGGCTCGCGGATGTTGTTGCCCGCGTTAAGCTCTTTCACGGCGTCTTTGTTGTTGTTCCAGTCGCCGGTAACTACGCCTTCGAAGCCCCATTCGTCCCGCAGTATCCCGCGCAGGAGCTCGGCGTTTTCGGAAGCCGCGACGCCGTTGACAAGGTTATAGGAGCTCATAACGCCCGTTACGTGGCCGACCGTTACCGCCATCTCGAAGGGTTTGAGGTACAGTTCGCGCAGCGCCCGTTCTGAAACTCGTGAATCGCTCGACAGCTTGCCGTCTTCTTTTTCGTTGCACACGAAATGCTTGGCGCAGGCGGAAAGGCCCATGCTCTGGGCAGCCTGGATCTCCGCCACGGCGAACGTGCCGCTGATCAGCGGATCTTCTGAATAATATTCGCTGTTGCGTCCGGCGATCGGATTCCTGTGAAGGTTCATCGCAGGCGCGAGCCACATGCCGATCCCTATCTCATACCCCTCTGCTCCGACGATCAGGCCCAGCGCAGTCGCAAGGTCCGGGTTCCAGGTGCAGGCAAGTACGTTTTCGCACGGGAATGACGTGCCGTTGCTGTTAAATCCGTGAGGGCCGTCGGCCATCGAATAACGTCTGATCCCGTATTTATTGCATACGTTGTTATCGGCGCCGGCCTTGTTGCCCGTGTACGAAACGAAGAAGGCGGCCAGCTCCGACGTTGTCATCTGAGCAAGGAATTCCTGCATCGTGACTTTTCCGGTCACAACGTCCGAGAGCTGATAATACGTGTCTTTGGGCGCAGGCTCCTTGACCCCGGAATCCGGATCTTCGTCCAGATCGATCAGCGCTTCCAGGAGCGCAGCTTCTCCGAAGGACTCCGGCGCAAATGCCAGGAAGTCGACGTTAGGCGCGCCGTCCAGCGTGATCTTCAGGTAGTTGACACCTTTTTCCAGATGCACCGTCTTGTCCGCCGGAGCATCCATGAAACCGTAATAATCGCTTCCGCTTTCGCTGGAAGTATGCTCCACGGTCATGGTGGCGTCCGGGTTGTCCGGGAAAACGTCCTCTGTTTGCGAAATATACAAATAGCAAGTCGCTTCGTTGTCGTACTGCACGTGGTTTGCCATGCGTACGGAAACGAGATACTCGCCGCTCTCTCCGACTTCCAGTTTGTAGCAGGCGCTCCTGGTACCCAGATAAGTGTGCGCAAGACAGCTCTGTTCATAACCGCCTTCCCAGGAATCGTCTATATACAGATAGCCGGTAAAAGTATCCGTCTTCGGTCCACCGGAAGAATAGAAATCTTCACATTCCACGATCGCCGGATAGTTGATCAGCAAATGAGCATCTTCACCCGTTTCAACAACAGTAGGTGCGGGCAGTTCTTCCATACTGCCGTCGGCAAGCAGGCGTTTGTCGAGGTTCGTCTGGCAAAGCGCCGTAAGCTGACGGGTGACTGTTGTTTTCTCCACGGTCGCGCGCCCTGCTTCAGTGACGTTTCTGACTGAATTTCCGACCAGGAAGACGTAATCCCCTGACTCCAGCACGTATGCCGACTTGTTCCCTGTCTTGCCCAGGTCGTCGAAGGATGCCAGTTCGGCGATCGGAACGGTCAGCGTGATCTTCTCGGAAGCGCCGGGTTCCAGCAGGCCTGTTTTCTGGAACGCGCAAAGGGATTTAGCCGCCTTGCCCAGCACGCCCTGAGGCGCGGAAACGTATAGCTGTACCGTTTCTTTGCCCGCCACCGAGCCGGTATTTTTGACGCTGACCGCAACGGTCACGGTACCGTTTTCGAACGAGAAGGCTTCGTTTTTGATCTCAAAAGTCGTATACGACAATCCGAAGCCGAATTCGTAATTGACCTTTTCATATTCTTTATCGAATGTTTCGAAATAGCGGTATCCCAGAAAGATATCTTCCGTATACTTCTGGTTGACTGCGGAGAATGCGGCGGTCGTAGGATAATCCGTCAACTCTTTAGCGTAGGTATCCACCAGTTTCCCGGAAGGGTTAACGTCTCCCAGAAGCACGTCGGCAATTACAAGGCCGCCCTGCATTCCGCCGTATCCCGCAAACAGGACCGCGTCAACGTGTATGCCGTCGATCTCGTCTTTCGACCAGCCGGTAGCGATCGGCGCAGGCGTGTTCAGAACCACGACGACTTTCTTGAACGAAGCGCTGACCTGCTTGAGAAGCTTCTCCTCCGATTTCGTCAGGTTCCAGTCTTTTTTGGAAAGGTCAACGCATTCACCGTCCCAGCGGCGTATGAAAACGATCGCGGTATCCGCGTTCGAAGCAGCCTCGCTGACTTCTTCGTCAGTCGGTTCATAGGCTTTATACTCTTTGTCGCTGCGGCTTTTCTTCAGAGGCTCGGCATACGCGTCGCTCATTTTCGCATAAATGGAAACGCGTCCTTCTTTCTCAGCCTCCTGCAAAGCGCCGAGAGGATCTATTGCCGCTTTCACGCCCCCGTCTCCAAGCGCCTGGGATGACCCGGCGCCGTAAGGAATATATCCGTGCTGTACCGACAGCGTGTCGATCGTCATGCTCTCGCTCGAATTAAATTCCGACGAGTTGTACAGCCTGAGTATCTGTGCTTCTCCGAACAGCGCGATGCGCTCGCCTTTCTGAAGCGGAAGAGCGTTTTCCTCGTTCTTCATAAGCACGATACCTTCGTCCATGATCGCGCGGGCAACGTTTTCGCCGTAATCGGAGTGGTATGCGTTCACCGGGATCAATGCTCCGGCGCACGTGAAGATAATGGATGCCGTCAAGATCATCGACACAAGTTGTTTCGGCGAGATCCTTTTTTTCGTCATAGTATCACCTTAATTCAGCATGGCGAAAATAATGTGTGCGTTATTGTTGTTGGTCCTCGCCGCCTCGTTCAGGCGACGCTTACCAGCTTATCTCCGCGCTCCCGGTGAGAGCCTCCAAAGTGTCGATCACCACGACGCAATCAGGATCGACCCTCTGAATGATCAGCCTCATGATGTTCTCCGGCACCGACACACAGCCCCCCGTATAAGGTTTGACGGGGCCGAGGCAGTGGAGAAAGATCGCAGAACCGCGTCCGGGCGTGCCGTCCTCGTTGAAGCTGATATTCAGGCAATATTGATACTGATATTCGTAGTCGACGATGTGCTCGCTGTCCGTAAGATCCAGATCGGGATAGTCGTCGATGTCCACCATCTCGTTATAGCGCATCCCCTCCCGCACGTCGCCGGACCAGTAGGTGCCGTCGGTCACCTTGACGTAAGGTATCGCGCAGCCGGGGTCCGCGGCAATTCCGAACGCCTTGTTAAACTTATAAACTCCTATCGGAGTCTGTCCGCAGCCCTCGGCGTGGTCCGCGTCAAGGCACAGGCCGTTCTTCCCCACGTATCCGGGCGTCGACAGGATCTGCTTCCAGTTGCCGTCATTGTCGCGTTCGTGCATCGACACCGTGGCAGTAGTCTTGTCCATACCCATTCCCGCGACAACAAAAAGCTGCTTCACCGAGCTGTCTTTCGCGGCGGGAAGCGCCTTGACCCAGTCGGGCGAATCGGTCTCGTGCTGGGTGGAAGAATGGATGACCTCGCTCCCCCGGCCACTCCTGTCTGCGGAGCACGCGGTCAACGAAAACAGCGCCAGTATGGCGGTCAGAATGCAGAAATGTCTTCGAGCGGATCTTTTCATATTAATATTAAACTCCTTTTAATGTTGCGAACGGTCCGGCAATGGATCGCGCTCCCCCGGCAAGGAGCTGCGGGAACGACCGGTTTTATGCGCGCCGCAAGTTTGCTTTCGATGCGTATACGTGGAAAACGATAAGCACCATCGTGAAGATCGTTACTGTTGTGGCGATCGAACCGATGATATTACCGATCCAGAGCAGGAAAAGATAAGGGCCGCTCAATTTGAATATTAAAACCACGTACTCTATGCAATAAATAAATTCCATAATGCATATGAGCCCGCCGAATACTGTCGTGAGGATCTTCCCTGCATTGCCGCTGCCGAACTGTCCGGCGACGGCAAGCATATAAAAGATTATGAAGCACAACGTAAACAAGTAATAGAATACTTCTTCGAGCACGTTGAACGAGTATCTCAGGAAGACTGCTCTAACGAAGATCAAAATGAGGCTGATCACGAAAAACAGTATACGCGGGATACCGGTCAAAATCGGCGTTTTTTTGTCCAGCAGGGCGCAGAACAATACGAACAGGCCCGCAATGACAGGCGGGTATATCAGGGCGATCAACTGGGTAAAATTCTGCAGATAGAATTTGAGAATGTTTTGACCCATGTTGGCAAGATAGTATATCGAGATCACGGTGACGGAAAGGACCGTCAAGATCAGCGCGGCGATCGAGAAAAATACGATGGCTTTCTTCGCGATGATCCCGGTGACGGGCTTCGGCTCCGTCTTTACTTCAGCGGTGGACAACTGCGGTACCCTGGCTCCGCATACGGGGCAAAACGATATTCCGTTTTCGATAGCGTTTCCGCAAGATGGGCAGAACATACATATCCCTCCTGAGTTCAATTGTTTTAGGTCTTCTATAAAAGAGCAAGCACATTATACTATGTTTTAACGGATTCGTACACGGCTTTTTTCAAGCACTGCATTACCGCAGCTCTGTTGTCCTTCTCTATTCTCGTTGTCAATATCTCGTCAAGAATCGCTTCGATGCCGCGCCGCCCGTTTCTGAAAAAACGGCGAGATCCATAACAGGATCAACAGCAAATAGCACGCCAGCGCGATCATCAGGAATCCGTTCCGTTCGGTGCGCATTGACCTCAGCGACGAATCAAACGACAATATCGTCCTCTCGCCACAGCGAATGCTCATGACGTATTGTCCCCTGGGATGGATTTTTACAGTGAGTTCTTCGCCCTCGCCGACACTTTTCAATGCGTCTGCAACGGTGGCACAATTCCACAGCACTTTCATCGGTTTTTGACCGGTGCAATGGATCACTAGCGCACTGGAGAGATTACCTTCGATCCGCGAATCCAGGTAATCAGCGACAATTGTCTTAGCCTCTGTTTCTCCGATTCGTGAGTAACGTATCTGCGTTAAGACGACCAATGCGGCCGGGACAACAGCGATGAATATAATGACAGCGACTAATATCCGCTTTTTCATATCATTGAACCACCTGGCGAGCTTTGCCTCTCATTTCTTCAGCAGCGCGAACGCCATTCCGAACGGCCCAATATCCGACAATTCCAGCGTCCCTCCGTCAAGCGAGCCCGTGCAGTTCACGAATTCTGCCGACTGCCAGGGCTCACCGAGCCTGACCTTCGGCGTGTAGATCGGGTCGAGCGAGAAGTTCCAGATGCCGACAGCAAGCGAATTATTGCTTTTTTTAGTTAAAATATACGTGTCAGGGCTGCCTGTAAGAACCGCATCGAGCAGCCGGCGGCGGATGTGCGAAAGCTCGCGGATCAGCATTGACTGCATCGCGTAATTTCTGAAAAGCATCGACGTCTCGCACACACGTTTCGCCTCGAACGGGAATATCAGGAAACGCTCGCCCAAGCCGTTTTCGTAGCGGAAGGCTTTGACCGTTCCTGCCGGTCCTCTGAATTGAACAACGTCCTCAGCACCGGGTCTCATGTTCAGCGTAACAAAATCGGAGCCGTCGTTGTCGAACATCCCGTTGCGGAAAGAAAATGCCTCGCCTGAGTCCGGGTAATACACCGCGCGCACCGGGACAGCCGGCCCGAACGATTCGAGACCGACGTCGAAGCCGCGTTCCGTGAGGATCCTTGCGGCCGGTGCATCGAGCACCGCCCCCTGTTTAAGCAGTCCTGCAGTCGCGTGACGGGCGTTTTCCCCGAAAATGGCCGTGACGTCCGGCTCAGTGTACTGCATCGGGATCGCGTTGTCGCAGAGCAGACGCATCGCAGCCGGCACAAAGTCATTCCCGACGTAATTGTCGCCACCCTCTCCTTCAGGCAGCTTTGCGTCCTTCAGCCGGTGCATGCAGTCGAAGATCCTCACGCCGCACGGTTTGAGGCCGTCGAAAACGTCCGATATCCTGTCGTAGAGGGGCAGGTTGTGCACGTGGCAGTCGATGTAACCGCGCTCATAAAAAGGCATGCACTCGTAGTCTATCATATATTTCAAGATGCCGTCGGAGCGGCCGTCGGCGCGGAGAGCGGTGTCAAGAGCCTCAAGATATGCTGCCGGCACGTTGTGGCGCGGTCTCGGGAACACGTCCCCTTCCGCAAAGATCTCAATATCCTCGTTTTCGCACCAGGAGATCTGCATGCGCTCCAGCTCGATAACGTTCGCGATCCGGCAACCGAAAGACCTGTTGACCGCCCAGTATGCCGCGCCTATCAGACGCATGAACGGCTTTGTGCCCCCCGCGAAAGTCTTCGCGAGTTCGATCGAATCCACGCCGTCGATATCCCACGTGTCGAGCACCGCACAGTGGCCGAGCCTGATCGACGGATCGACCGAATCGACCGCCTGCCGCAGCTTTTTCGCAAGCCCGACCATCGAATCGTGATTGACCCTCATCCATGCGTCCCGGTATTTGTTCGGTCCTCCGGTCAATGCCTTCTTCTCGAGTTCTGCGGCGCCGATCTCCTCCCCGAGCAGTTCCGAGACCTTCTTCACATGCAGCGGACAATAGCACCCCGTGAGTCCCGAACGGTATCCCAGCCTGTAGTCGTCGTCAAGCATAATAAGATCAGGCCCGGTGCCCGCAAGCGCCGCGACCCATCCGGCAAATTCGTCTGCGAATGCTTCGTCCAGCGGGCAATACGAGTCGGTGCATACGATCCCGCCTCCCGTGACTATATTTGTGTACTCGGGATGCGCGTCTGAGCTTCCGCCGTGACCCAGGCTGTTCACCCAGATACCGACCTCGTACCCGCGGCTGCGCATAAGCGGCACGATGTCCTTTAAAGCGCTCAAGAATCTCTCCTTGCTCCCCCTGGGTGCGGCGCTTCGCGGTCCGCACAAAAAGACGCGGTCCGGCTTGGCGCGGGCAAGCTCCTCCAGAAACTGTTCCTTGCGCACGCCCGAAAAATCGGTGGTGACGGGAATGGAAACACGGTACATCACAGTTTCCCCCTTCTTGATGATTCATGCATATTATACTGCAGATCAAGATATTTGTACACGTGTTTCCGACAGGTCAACAGGCAGAATCATAATAATTTAGCCCGAGGGCGACCGTCAATAAAACACGCCACAGGGAGCGGCGAAATGGACACAGGTTTCTCCCGAAATCGGTTAAATAGACTTTTGGCTGATTTGTATGATATAATGGGTCAGATTTGAATTTGTCATGCTTTATTTAGCTTTAGTCAAAGGAGGTGATAAGATGAAAAAAGCACTGTTTTTAGTACTGGTTTTGGCAACGTGCGCCGGCATGCTTTCATGCAGCAGCGAAAGATCTGTTTTTTCTGACAAGTATAAGCATTTTCGGTACGCCGATGGTGATATTTGCGGATTGTATCACGGAATCGAATCTTTGTTTTGGCGTCCATATATTTTTATCGGAACGTTTACGGGAGAATCAGTAAGGAACACAGACGGATTATTATATAAAAAGTTTCACGTGACTGAAAAAATAAAAGGCGACGTTGACGATGATATACTAATAAGAAGTCATGCTCTCAACCACGAAGGATCGGTTTCGGACCTGCCGTTTGTTGACGGCGAAAAATACCTGTTGATAACTAATAAGGAGAATAACGTTTACGTCGATGAATATTACGACCAGGGGCTTGTATTTTGTCCGGTCGATGCATATGAAGATTCTTTTATGATCGTTCTGGGTGAATATAAACATCTGGATTTTATGACAACCGGTTCAAAGAAGAACTTCAAAAATTTCGGCGCTTTCCTGGCATATTTGAAATCCATGCTAGATACTACAGGAACAAATACAATCGATTCCTACTATTATACCGATTCGGACAACATACGGGACATCATTACGGATGCTTTGCAGATTATGAAGGTCAAGGTGCTGTCCAGACATAACGGCTGGGACAAATATAGTTTTTCAAATTACGATTGCAGGGTCGAAAAAGTATATAAGGGAGATTACAATCTTGAGAAAGGGAGCCTGCTCGGCCTTACGTTCTCAGGAGAAGAATCCGTCTACAAAGGATCGGATAATAACAAGCACGTGTTTTTCTTCAGATTTTATGATTCTGACATAGATCTGGAGAAAACGGACGAATATATTATATGCACCAATTCACACAGCTTGATTGCCAGAAAAGGCATCGTCAGTCTCGACTATTCGGAAGAAGAAATAATCGGGATGATAGAAGAAATTTACGGAGAAATAAACATCCTTGAAATACCGGAAGAAACCACCGGCAGCTCCGAATGAGTCTCGAAAAAGACACTATAATCCGTTTTGGATGACGTACGTTTTATGCTCGTATGATGTCACTTGCATATTCGTTCAGCGCCGTATATCCCTCTACTCAAATCCGTCAGGCTGCGCTCAAATGGTCAAGTAAGCCACAGATCTGCTCGTTTACCACGGCCAGATCGATCGGAACATTATCAGATTCAAAAAACACGACCAGATTCCTGCCGAATATAAAACCATTTCGCATATATTTATTGATCTTATTCAGCGCGTCTTCCCGATAACCATCATCGTTCATCATGCCAAAATGTTCGATAATGATCTCCCCGCGGTTTTGTGCCGCCGGAATCGTAAAATCCGGGAAAACGACGTTGCCGTCCCGGAGCACCCGCCGCTTTTCGTAAATGTACGGTACGCCATGATCCGTCAATGCATTGGCAATTATCAGTTCGGATTTTGATCGCACGTACCCTCCCTGTTTCGTTCTGTATTTTTTCTGTTCGGGGTGAAAATCCATCACTTCTGCTTTTTTCGCATGTTCCCTCCAGCGAGCGATATAATCCTCCGCTGATTCTGTCAACGGAACGATCATATCTCCGAGTTCTTCCTGATATTCGAGCCGCACCATTTCAGGTGTATGTATTTCCGTCTGTATTTGCGTCAATTTGTTTAACTCCGCCTCGGCGGCTTTAATTATTTCTAAACAATATTTTTTCTGGACCAGCTGTGGCAATATTGGGTCGTCTTTTTTTAGATAATTTCTGCTTTTCTTTCCATAATCGAATTTCACTATATAGTAACGATAATATTTACCGCACTTACAGATGTAAACAGTCTCTTGCGGCGCATATTCTAAAAATATCTTTGCTCGCTTTATAATATCTTCTAATTCGCTTATGCGTCGCTGCACCGCCATATAAAAACCATTTGATTCGGTCGATCGCTCACAGTCGCGACCCGTTGGCATTCCTTCGTTGATATCAGGCATTTTCTTATCCCCTTTTCAGTTATATTGACTTGATGTAATCGATTTCACGCTATTTCGACAATATTCATCATATCTGCATATTAATTCACTTCCATCCGCGTTTGACATCTCGCCCAACCGATTACGTGCTCATTTTTAGTTAACTATGCCCGTTGAACTTTTTGAAAAAATAAAAAGTTAAGTAAAAGTGCATGTTTTTAGGTCTTTTTACTTACATCGGCTCTGCCTCGGCGATAAATGCTCTGCTTCTGTTTACAGAGTAGCGCAGATGCGGAAGCGGTCGGTTGCCTTCTTTAATTGAAGCTTTAGCCTTTTTGCTTTTCTATTGACCTCAATAGCGGTCTTGCACAATCGATACTATTCATCCTCCTAAACTGCCAGCCGATACGACCAGTCAGGCAGCGCCTTCTGCCCTTAAACAAAACGGGAGCTAAGTAAAAGCCGCTTTTTCAGGCCTTTTTACTTAACTCCCGTTTTCTGCCGATCGTAAAATGCGCAATTTTATCCAACAATGCACAAGTTACGGCAGAAAGAGCATATGTGCTCAATTGCATCAACGATATTTTGTTGTTTTCCGGCTGCGCGCAGCAATATCACTCAGCAATACTGATCTGCTTCCACGAGCCGGCGGTCTCGCGTACATTTTTGACCTGGCAGTTTGTCGCTCAAACTGCTGCATCAAAACGACGACTGTTATTTCATTGCCTCTTCCACCGCGACGGCGACGGCAACGGTAGCGCCGACCATCGGGTTGTTGCCCATACCGATAAGGCCCATCATCTCTACGTGCGCAGGCACGGAGGAGGAACCGGCGAACTGCGCGTCAGAGTGCATGCGGCCCATCGTATCGGTCATACCGTAGGAAGAAGGACCGGCGGCCATGTTGTCCGGGTGGAGCGTACGGCCCGTGCCGCCGCCGGAAGCCACGGAGAAGTAAGCCTTGCCGTTCTCCACGCACCACTTCTTGTAGGTGCCGGCAACGGGATGCTGGAATCTGGTTGGGTTGGTGGAGTTGCCCGTGATGGACACGCCCACGTTCTCCATCTTCATAATGGCAACGCCTTCGGGGACGTTGTCCGCGCCGTAGCAGCGGACGGCGGCTCTGGCGCCCTTGGAGTAAGCCACTTCCTTGACCACGCTTACGGTCTCGGTGTAGGGATCGAAAGCGGTCTGCACGTAGGTGAAGCCGTTGATGCGGGAAATGATCATGGCGGCGTCTTTGCCCAGGCCGTTCAGAATGACGCGCAGGGGCTTAACGCGGACTTTATTAGCGTTGAGAGCGATCTTGATGGCGCCTTCTGCGGCGGCAAAAGATTCGTGTCCGGCAAGGAAGCAGAAGCACTCGGTCTCTTCGGAGAGCAGCATCTTGCCCAGATTACCGTGGCCCAGGCCTACCTTGCGGTTCTCGGCAACGGAGCCGGGGATGCAGAAGCTCTGGAGGCCTTCGCCGATGGCGGCGGAAGCGTCTGCGGCCTTAACGCAGCCTTTCTTGATAGCGATGGCGGCGCCTACGGTGTACGCCCAGACGGCGTTCTCGAAGCAGATGGGCTGTGTGGAGCGAACGATCTGATCCACGTCGATGCCCTTCGCCAGGGTGATGTCTTTGCATTCGTCAATAGAGGAGATCCCGTATTTCTTCAGCGTTTCGAGGATCTTCGCCTCGCGTCTTTCATAACCTTCAAACTGTGCCATTACGTTTTCCCCCTTTCTCATTCTTTGCGCGGGTCAATGTATTTTACGGCCTCGTCGAATCTGCCGTAATGACCGGTGGCTTTTTCGTAAGCTTCGTTGGGCGTCATGCCTTTCTTGATGAAATCGGTCATTTTTCCGAGAGAAACAAACTCGTAACCGATGACCTGATCGTCCGCGTCAAGCGCCATGCGTGTGCAGTATCCTTCAGTCATTTCCAGATAGCGCACGCCCTTGGCCTTGGTGCCGTACATGGTACCAACCATGCTGCGCTCGCCTTTGCCCAGGTCTTCCATGCCTGCGCCGATGACGAGACCGCCTTCGGAGAACGCGGACTGGGTGCGGCCGTAAACGATCTGGAGGAACAGTTCGCGCATCGCAGTATTGATGGCGTCGCAAACGAGGTCGGTGTTGAGAGCTTCGAGGATGGTCTTTCCGGGAAGGATCTCGGCGGCCATGGCGGCAGAGTGAGTCATGCCGGAGCAGCCGATGGTCTCCACGAGAGCCTCTTCGATGATGCCTTCTTTAACGTTCAGGGAGAGCTTGCAGGCTCCCTGCTGAGGGGCGCACCAGCCGATGCCGTGTGTGTAGCCGGAAATGTCGGAAAGCTGCCTTGCCTGGATCCACTTGCCTTCTTCGGGCAGCGGAGCAGGACCGTGATTGGGTCCCTGAGCGACGCAGCACATTCTTTCTACGTCTTTGGAATAAACGAGATCGCTCATAAAATGTATAACTCCTTTTCTAAGTGAAAATTGAGATATTCAACTCGGGGCAATTATAGTATAGTTGGGTGCCGGGGTCAAGTGGTCCGGGGCCGCGGCAGGATATTTTTCGTTGACAAATCGGTGACTTTTCCTTGACGTTTCGTTGAGATCTCGTTGAGTTTCCGCGTTTGGCGCGAAGCCGGAACGGGCGGTTTCAGTATTGACAAAAACGCGTTTTTTGTGTAGGCTTCTCTTCGCAGGATGCTGCGGGCCCGGACGCCGGATGGGTGACGGAAACTGCCGCGGCGAATTACCGTTTGGAGCGTTTTTGAATGGCTGTTTACGTTAGTTCGATGATCATTGACGGAGCGCCCTTAGAGGGCGTAGATCCTTTGCCGCGCTTCAGGCGCGAAACGGGCTTCGGTTCTTTCGAGACCCGTGGCGAGTTTCCCGAAGACGCTGCCCGGGACCTGGGGACCCACACCAGGACTCTCCCCTATATGCTGCAGAACAGATATTCGCGCAAGCGCAGGAAGATGACCGTAAAGACCGTTGTCCTGGAAAACGAGCATCTCAAGGCTACGTTCACGCCGGAATACGGAGGGAGGCTCTGGTCGCTGTGGGACAAGGACCTTGACCGGGAGCTGCTTTTCGCCAATCCCGTGTTCCAGCCCGCGAATCTGGGCATCAGGAACGCCTGGATCTCCGGAGGCGTGGAGTGGAATTTCGGTTCCACCGGCCACACTTATTTTACATGCGACAACGTTTTCGCGGCGATCTTAAAAGGAGGCTCCGGCGAGGATTTCCTCAGGATGTACGAATTCGAGCGCTCAAAGGAATGCGTGTTCCAGATGGATTTTCACCTTCCAAAAGGTTCGCGCCATCTGTTTTCACATATCAAACTGTTCAATCCCAATGAAGAGGACCGCACGGTATACTGGTGGACTAACATCGCCATCCCTGAAGACGGAAAGACAAGGATACTCTCCTCCTCTAAAGACGTGATCGTAATGTGCGGCGGAAAGCTTTCATACGAGAGGCTCCCCTTCCTGTCCGTGATGCCCGGAGACCTTTCCTACTCCATCAACGCCACCAGAAGCTTCGATTACTTCTTCCAGCCGGAGAAAGGCGTCAGGACGACGTGGGAAGGCGCTGTCAACCAAAACGGCTTTACATTCTACGACCGTTCTACGGACCCGCTGATCTACCACAAGATGTTCAGCTGGGGCAATCACGGCGGCGGAAAACACTGGCAGGACTACCTGTCGGAGCCCGGTAAAGGTGACTATATAGAGATCCAGGCGGGTATCGGCCGGAGCCAGTTCCACGACAAGCTCTTCCCTGCCCGGGGCGTTTTCGAATGGACCCAGGCCTACGGAGGCGTGAAGCTGGAGCCGGAAACGATACACGACGTTTCTATGGACGAAGCGGATCTCAAGCTGGGCCGCGTGATCGACGAGCTCATATCCGAAGAGGCGCTGCTGGAGTACGACGAAATATTCACGGACGACGCTGAAATATTGCCGGCGGAAGCGGATATCGTGCATTACGGGTCCGGATGGGGCGCCCTCGAACTGGAGAAAGAGAAAAAAGAAGGACGGATCAGGCTGCCCTTGTCCGCGCTGTTTCCGGAGTCGTCCCTGGGCAGAGAGCAGAAGCCCTGGATGGAACTTCTGGAAAAAGGGATATTGACCCCGGAAGGACCGGACGGGATCCCCGCTTCGTGGATGGTGTCAGACGGGTGGCTGAAATTGACGGAAGAAAGCCTCGAGAGGCCCGGGGGCCGCAACTGGTTCAGCCTGCTCCATTACGGCAATATGCTGTTCGAGCACTGGGACGATACCAAAGTGGCTCCGGAGGCGGAAAAGTGGCCCGAAGCGGAGCAGGAGAAATACGCGTCAATGGCTGAATCGGCCTGGAAAGAGTCCGACGCGCTGCGTCCGAACGTCTGGGCCAAACGCAACCTGGCAGTGCTGGAGCGGCTCCGGGACGATCAAGACCGGGAGGAAGAATATTACGACGAACTGTTCGAATCGGAAGAGGCATTGTCGGACTTCTGCTTCTGCGCCGAGTATATGGCGTGGCTCAACAGAAGGAAAAAGTACGGAAAAGCCATGGGGCTGTACGAGTCGATGCCTGAGAGCATCCAGAATGCGGACCGGGTGCGGCTAAGCGCCGGAATAAGCGCCGCCAAGCTGAACCGTATCGACTTCGCGCTGGAAGTGCTCGGCGAGGAGCACGCTGACATACGGGAAGGCGAAAACAGTTTGACGGACCTGTGGTTCGAATGCTGCGCCAGAAAGATCGGAGCCGAGAGAGGTATGGAGCCTGAGGAGATCCGTGGAGAAGTGCTGGAAAAACTGAAAGAAGAAGCGGAAGAGAATTGTCCCCCGCCGGAAGGGATAGATTTCCGGATGAGCTACGACAGAAACAACAAATACCGGCTAAGCGATTGACCGTCCGGTGCGTCACCCGCGACGGCAAAGCAAGCACAACAAACGAAACGTTCGATAACGTTACGAAAGAAAGGATGAAAACAATGAAACGCAGCGAAGTCAACAAAGCCCTTAAAGAACTGGAAGCGATGTGCAAGAAGCACTGCTGCTATCTGCCCCCCTTCTGCAATTTTACGCCCGAGGAATGGAAGACCAAAGGCCACGAATACGACGAGGTCCGGGACTGCATGCTGGGCTGGGATATCACCGATTACGGCCTGGGCAGATTCGACGAGGTGGGTTTCTCGCTGATCACGATCCGGAACGGCAACCGCTCCATGCAGGACAAATATCCTAAAGTCTACGCCGAGAAACTGCTGTTCTTAAAAGAGGGTCAATACTCCCTGAACCATTTCCACTGGTTCAAGACCGAGGACATCATCAACAGAGGCGGCGGCAACGTACTGATCCGCGTTTACAATTCGCTCCCCGACGAGGAGATCGACTACGTGTCCGACGTGACCGTGCACACTGACGGCAGGACCTATACGGTGCCCGCAGGCACGCAGATAAGGCTCACGCCCGGCGAGAGCATTTTCATCCAGCAGCGCATGTACCACGACTTTGAAGTAGAGCCCGGCACCGGCGACGTGCTTCTGGGCGAAGTCAGCCAGTGCAACGACGACAATACGGACAACAGATTCAATCCTCCCGCAGGCCGTTTCCCGGCCATCGAGGAGGATGAACCGGCATACAGGCTGCTCTGCAACGAATATCCCGCCGCTGAATAATTGCGCCGTGCCCGATGAAAACGTTTCAAGGCTTCCGCCGCACTGAAAATAAAGAGACGGAAACGGCGCTGACGCTGCCGAAAGAATTGCCCCCGGATCATATCCCCACGCCTCCGGAAGGCCTCACGGACGAGGCTGCCGCAGCGCTGAGGGAGTCCGGGGCTTCGAACGCTGCGTCCTCCGGCCACGGAAAGTCCGTCTGGCGCATACTGGCGGACAATCTCTTTACGCTGTTCAATCTGCTGAACCTGCTGCTTGCCCTGGCGCTCCTCTTCGTGGGAGCGTACAGGAACATGCTGTTTTTAGGCGTTGTCATCAGCAACACGCTAATCGGCACGGTGCAGGAACTGAGAGCGAAAAAGACGGTAGAGAAACTGAAACTGTTGTCCGAATCGCCGGTAAAAGTCAGGCGCCAGGGCAGGATCCTGGAGATACCTCCCTCCGAGGCCGTGAAGGGAGACGTAGTGCTCCTTAAAACGGGAGACCAGGTGTGCGCGGACGCGATAATGACGGGCGGCATATGCGACGCGGGAGAAGCGCTGCTCACGGGAGAGCAGGACGCGATCCACAAGAACCCGGGCGACTGGCTGTATTCCGGGAGCTTCATTACAGGCGGCAGCTGCGAGTGCCAGCTTGAATACGTAGGCGACGAGAGCTATATAAACCGCCTCTCCGCCAGCGCCAAAAAGATAATCGCGCCGAAGTCCGCGCTGATGACGGACCTTAGGAAGATCGTAAGGCTGGTCAGCGTGCTGCTCATACCCATCGGGATAGCACTTTTCTGCAAACAGTATTTCGGGATGGGCGCGTCGCTTTCGGAAGCCATCCCCTCTTCGGTGGCGGCAATGGTGGGAATGATACCGGAAGGATTGATGCTGCTGTCATCCGTTGCCCTGGCAGCCGGCGTGGTCAAACTGGGCCGTAAAAAGACGCTGGTGCAGGAGCTGTACGGCATCGAAACGCTTGCCCGGACCGATATGCTCTGCCTGGACAAGACAGGCACCATCACCACCGGGTCGATGATATTGAAAAAGTTTATTCCCGCGGACGGCGTCAACGAAGTTCAATTCACGGACACACTCTCCCGCTTTCTGGGCGCAGTCGACGCTTCTGCTCCCACGCTCTTCGCAATAGCGAAAGAAGTGGCTCCACGGCCGGAAACTCCCGCAAAGCTGATCCCCTTCTCATCCGCCAGAAAGTACACCTGCGTCACGTTCTCAGACGGTATGACGGTGATCGTGGGAGCGCCGTCCTTCGCGCTTCGGGAAAAGTACGACGACGGCACCAGAGCGCTGGTGGAAGCGGAAGCTAAAAAGGGCTATAGAGTGTTGGCCGCGGCGGAATGCGAAGGCGCCATAGAAGGCGAAGAGGCGCCTCCGGTCAGAAAGATACTGGGGCTCTGTGTGATATCCGACGAAATACGGAAAGAGGCGCCGGAGTGCCTCCGGTACTTTAAAGAGCAGGGCGTAAACATAAAGATCATTTCCGGAGACGATCCCATCACGGTTGCCGCGATCGCCGAAGAAGCGGGGCTGGAAGGCGCTTCTCTAAGAGCCGTCGACGCTTCATCGCTCACCGACGAAGAGATCGACGAAAAAGCCGACGAATATATCATATTCGGCCGCGTGACCCCGGACCGCAAGCGCAAACTAATAATGGCATTGAAAAAAGCGGGACACAACGTAGCCATGACCGGCGACGGCGTCAACGACATTCCGGCAATGAAATGCGCCGACTGCTCCATCGCCATGGCCTCAGGCTCCGACGCCGCCCGCCACGCCGCCCAGCTGATATTGCTGGACAACAACTTCGCCTGCCTCCCGGAGATCGTTTCCGAAGGCCGCCGTGTAATCAACAACATCGGCCGCACCGCGTCCCTGTTCCTGGTAAAGACCATCTACTCGTTCCTGCTGGGGATATTGATGATAATATTGCCCGCAGCCTACCCGTTCCAGCCCATACAGTTGACGCTGGTATCCAGCCTCACCATCGGGCTGCCCTCGTTTTTCCTGGCGCTGGAGCCCAATTCCGAGCGCGTCCGCGGCAATTTCCTGAAGACCGTGCTGCTCCGGGCGCTTCCGGGAGGCATTTCAGTCACCGTCTGCGCCGCTGCGGCGTCAATGATGGAATCCGTCTGGCCAAGAGAGGTCTGCTCCACCGTTGCCACCGTCTCCGCCGGCATAATAGGTCTGCTGATGCTGATAAGCGTCTCCCTGCCCTTCTCTAAGCTCCGGGCAATCGTCTGCGCCTCCATGGCGGTCCTGTTCTCCGCAGGCGTCATCTTTTTCGGGCATATATTCTTCCTGACTCCTCTGGGCTGGCAGCAGCTCCTGGCGCTTCTGGGGATAACGCTGTTCGGAGCGGCAGTGATATTTATTTCGAGATATTTTTATTCCAGAAATCGAAAACTGCTTTAGTATATTTTTCTCGGTCCTGCAGGCAGGAAAGCCCGTGGGGCGCCCCTTCCACAGGCACGAAAGTGATCATGTCCGGATTCGCGGCGTATATGTCCCGGCTCATTTGAAAAGGAACGAAATTGTCGCCGGTGCCGTGGATCAGAATAATGGGGACTTTGGTATTTTTGACCGACTTTTCCGCAGACGAGGCGAAAACGTTGAAATGGCCGAATAAAAGCGCCGCGGTGAACACGAAAGGCCTTGCCAGCCACGAAAGTTTGAACATATGCCGGGCGACTTCGCATATGATCTTATAAGGCGAAGAATAGGGGCAATCCGCCACGATCCCGGCAACGTTTTTCGGGAGTTCCAGATCCGAGGCCATCAGCACCGTCGCCGCGCCCATGGACACTCCCTCCACGAATATCACCGTATTAGGCCCGAACCGCCGGACAATATAATCCGACCAGCTCGCCACGTCCGCTCTCTCCTTGACCCCGAATGAAATGACGTGTCCCTCGGACTTACCGTGGGACCGCTGATCCACCAGGAGCACGTTGTCCCCGGTCCCCAGCGCCAGCTGGAGCCCCCCGCTGAAATCGCGTATACCATTGCCCCTGTAGCCGTTGAACTGTATGTGGAAAGGCGCCCCTTCCCGCTGAAAATATATCCTACCGAAGAGCCTGAGCCCGTCTCCAGACGTGATGTAGACCTCCTCGAAAGGTATCTTCAGCGCCGAATCGATAAGGCCCAGCATCTCATCGTGGAACCTGTCGTAATCTTTCCCCGTGAGCACGTCCCTGGAAACGTCCCTGTCGTTTTTGTTGTAAAAAGCGATATAGAATATCCACAGGGACACTCCCAGCGTGATCAATATAAGCAGGCCTAAGGCGGCCAAAGCTATCCACAAACCAAGCATACCTCAACCGACCTTTTCTATGAATATGATGTCCGAAGACTCAGGCTCAGAAAGCGTGAATCTGTAGCCTTTTTTCAGCTGCCGTCCGGTGACGACTTCCTCGAAGCTGCCGTCGATGCTCCTTAATTTGTATTTGCCGTTACCCAGCCCGTACAGTTTCAAAGTCATCTGAGACTGCTCCGATTCGGGGCCTCTGAATATCTGTACCGCGGCGCTGTCGTTTTCGGTGTCGTAATACTCCCAGGCTCTCCAGGCGGAGGAAGATTTGTCGCACTTCGTCAAAGGATAAAAGTCGCAGTAGTAATATTTCGACAATTCTCTCCATTCAAGCTCCATCTCTTTCGCCTTCGCCCAGTCCGCGTTTTTATCGTTGTAGTTCACGCTCAATATGAACCAGGGAGCCATGGACGACCTGTAATTGTATACCGTTGCCGGAGCCGACGAGTGGATCTCCAGCTTGAAATACGGGATCCATTGAGAGAATTCCAGCATGCAGGTCTGGCGCTCGTTGAAGCCGTCGTCGTTGCCGTCCCAGAAGTCGCTGATGTGAAGCGGCACGCTCCTTCTCATAGTCTCGATGTCGTTTCTGCCGCCTCCTGAGGCGCAGGAGTCGATCATCATATCGGGGTAGCGCTCCAGTATGGAATCCCACATTTTAAGGTAGCCCTGGACGTACATGTTCTCGGCGTATCCGGTCTTGAAAAGCGGATCGGCGAAGGTCCAGACGGAGCCGGGATTGACGTTGAAATCCGACCGGAACATATCGATGTCGCCGTCGTCGAGAACCTTGTAGATCTTGTTGAGCAGCCATTCCAGGCAATCGGGATTGCCCAGGTCGAACAGTTCTCCCTGGAGCCAGGAGCCTGCTGCGGCGGTGCCCATGAACCATTCTTTCTTGAAGCCTTCCATATTCTCCAGGAAGTCATTTACGTTGCAGCGCATCACTTCCGCTTCGAACCAGAGCATCACCTTTCCGCCTTTGCTGTGCATAAGTTCGGAGACTTCCGCGAATCTGTCCGGGAAGCGGGATGTGTCTACGTCAAGGGTGCCGGTCTCGGGCCAGGAGCAGGATTCGCCTTTGGCATTGGTGTACCATCCGGCGTCGATCCAGAGGTAATCCAGTTTAAGGCCGTTTTCGGTATATGTATTGATGAGCTTCTTGAACTGGGCGGTGGTCATTCCGGAGGCGCCGGAGGAGGCGCAGAACACGGGCTCGAACCGCTCGCCGCCAGGCTTTCTCATATTGCAGTCGATGAACCAGTGGCGCCAGAGATTCATATTTTTAAGCTCGTCGCGGCCTTCGTAATTGACCATCACGATGAGGGGCGTGCGGATCCTGTCGCCGGGAGACAGGCACATATTCGTTTCGTATTGTCCGGCGGTGACTCTGACGGAGCCTTTCTGTGTGCCGTCGAAGGAGGAGATCCAGCTGCCGGGCCAGCCCACCGCGATGAAGGTGCCTCCGTTGCCGTATTCCAGGTTGAAATACGGGAAGTCACCGTGGGTGGGGCGTCCGGAATTGGTGCCTTTAACGATCACTTTGCCCCCCATCTCGTACTCGTAGGGAGCGTACATGTCCCCCAGGTCTCCGTTGATGCCCTTGAGCACGGGGTCGCCGCCTTCCGCGTTCCAGTCCAGCGCCTTTATCTCCGAAAAGCTGTCGAAAGTCTCGGAATCGCTCCTGTTCTCTAACCAGAGCGTCCATTCGCAGGCGTCGTATGCGGAATATATCTTCCCTTCCACCGTAAACGTAACGTTGCTCTTGGTGTGCAGGAACGACGCGGTCAACGCCTTCCCGTCCGGAACCTCTTTTGAATCTTCGGAAAGCTTTTCGAAACCTTCTCCGAATCCCTTGTAATATTTGTTACCGTACTTAAAAGATATGGGAAAATCCTCGGGAGACTCCAGCATCTTCTCCAGGGACAAATGCTTAGTCTTTCCGCAGCCGGAAAAAGCCAGCCCCGAAAGCGCCATACACGCCGTCAACAACAGCATAACGATCCTCCGCCCTTTCATACAAACACCTTCTTATTAAAATTCGTTCTGACAAACATTATCCTGAAAGCTATCAGCTGGGCAATAAACGATATTATCCAGGTGATGGCATACGACAGATACAATATCTCCAGCGTGTGATACCGCGGTACGGAGAACACCGTCAATATCCACACGATCCTTAAAATGCACACTCCCAGGACCGTGATGACCATGGGCACGAAGGAAGAGCCCATGCCCCGAAGCGCCCCGGTGGTCACGTCCATGAGGCCGCACAGGAAATACGGGAGGCAGATCAGCGAGAGCCGCACGAGGCCGTATCCGATGGCTTCTTCCGAATCCACGATGTATATGGACAGAAGCGGCCTGCCTAAAAGATAGCCGGTGACTCCCAGCGTGATGCCGAACACGGATACGCATGCCAGGCAGCAGGCCAGTATCTTGCCCACCCGCTTCTGTTTTCCGGCACCCACGTTCTGGCCCGCGAAATTCAGAGCGGTCTGGTGGAAGGCGTTCATCGACACGTACACGAAACCTTCTATGTTGGCCGCGGCGGAATTGCCCGAGGACACGGCCACAGAGTTGAAGGAATTGACGGAGGACTGGATGAATACGTTGGAAATGTTGAACATGACGCTCTGGAATCCGGCGGGCAGCCCGATCTTCATGATCTTTATAAGCGACCCTTTATAGATGCGCATCTTCCTGAAAGAGAAGCGCGCCGAATCTTCCCGGCGCATGAGGGACAATATGACCAGCACCGCTGCGATCGTCTGGGATATCACGGTCGCCCACGCCACTCCGTCAACGTCCATCCCGAACGCCCATACGAACAGCAGGTTGAGGCCTACGTTGACCACGCCGGCGCCGGTGAGGAAGATCAGCGGGCTCCTGGTGTCGCCCAGGGCGCGGAGTATTGCCGCCCCGAAATTGTATACCATCGAGGACAGTATTCCGGCGAAATAGATGCGCATATATTTTGTGGCCAGGGGCCATATGTCGTCCGGCGTCTTCATCAGTTTCAGCAGGTCTCCCGCCAGCGCGACTCCCACCGCGGTCAATACGATCCCGCTGATCATCGCGGTCAATACGGATGTATGAACGGCCCGGTGCACTTCCCTGTCGTCTCCGGCGCCCTTGGCCTGGGCGACCGTGACGCCCGCGCCTACGGAGAGGCCGATGAACATATTTATGATCAGATTTATGAGGGCTCCGGTGCTTCCCACGGCGCCTACGCACACGCTCCCGCGGAACCGCCCCACCACCACAAGATCCGCGGCGTTGAAGAGCAATTGCAATATTCCGGTAAAAATGATAGGCAGAGTATACAGGATCACGTTTTTTAGCAGCGGTCCCTCCGTCATATCTATATCGGAGCGTTTTAAAGTTTTAGTCATTTTCTGAATATTGCCGGCTGTCGTTCCATGGGGGCCGTTGCCCGGCGTGGCGGAGCGGCCGTTCGCTCGTTCGCTCATTCGTATGCGGTCAGTCCGGTACAGGCAGGCTCCATGCGGGCACCGGAAGCCCGAAAGAATTGACCAGATCCGCGTGCGCTTTATCTGCTATGTGGAACTGAGCGTAGGTGACCGCCGCGGCTTTCCTGCCGCCGGCTTTTTCTTCGTCCAAATTTATAAAGACCTTGTCCGGGCCGGTGATCTCTGCCGCGGCATCTTCCGGCTCCTCATCGCCCTCGAAGATAATGCCGAAACCGGAGGGAGCTTTTCCCGACAGGGCCCGAAGGCCTTTTCCGGAATTGGCGAAAGTGATCTCGAAGCCGCCGTTGACGCGCGCGACGTCTTTGGGAGCGGGAGATTCGTACTCGCCGGAGTCGGGCATCGACGCCCTGCCGCCGTATTCGTACGCCCAGACCTGCATCGCCAGCCGCCTGCCCAGCTCGGATTTGTACGGAGAATGGGCAAAATCATTGTCCTCCGGAGCCGCGCCCAGATCCATATCTACGGCCAGGTGGCTGTCAGGGATGATGGACAGCGCGTCGAACTGCTTTACGCGGACGATATGGAGGTAAGGGAAATAGGACTTGCCCTCTTCGCGGTAGGTGGAAAGCTGAACGTTGTAAAACGGGAATTCCCTTCCGAACGTCTCTCTTTCGTCGTCGACCAGCGCCTTCAGGTCTGCGTCGTAATTATATGCCATATCTTTCCAGCCGCCTTCGCTCTCGCCCTGGAAAAACAGCTGGCCGTAAAACGAGATCCCGACAAGCGGACTGATCAGCGTGTTGTAATAACCGCCAACGGGCATATTGGCGCCGAAAGTGTACCCGCGCTCCACCGCCAGCCATTCGGGCATCAGTTCACGCAGGCAGGCGCCGCCGGGGCAAAGCATCATGAGCCCTATGGGCACGTCCGTGTGGCGGACAAGCTCTTTGGCAAAATAGTATCCCATGGCAGAGAATTCGTAAGCTGCGGGCGCATCGGGCCGCTTCCATCTCCAGGAGGGATCGATGATATCTAACTTCGGGTACGCGCAGTCTTCTCTGAATTCATAAGCCACGGCCTGGCTCTGGCGGAACAGGCGGAAATTGTCCGCAGCGGATATGTCGTTCACCAGTTCGGGAGTGGTGCGGATGCAATGGGCCAGGCAGCATTCGGCGTTGGATTGACCGCCTATCAGCCAGACGTCGCCCACCAGTATATCGCTCAAAACGAAGCTGCCGTAAGCGCTTTCGATGATCATCGAGGATGGTTCCCTGTCGGCTTTTCTGGGAGGAAACACCAGCGTGAATCTCCCCTGCCCGTCTACTTCCGCCTCGGCTTCCGACGTCTTGCGGCCTTTCCAGATGCCCCTGACTTTCAGCCCCGAGTGCCTTGAGAAGCCGAACACCTTAACGTTCTGGTCACGCTGGAGCACCATATGCGAAGAGAAGCAGCCGCTGACTTTGATATCCGGGAGTTTGCTTATTTCCGCAGCTTCTTCTCGCGCTTCGGCGCTCTTGTCCGGGCCCGCTATCATACCGGAAACGTCCGGAAGCGCAGGAGACGTTTCGACCTGATTCGCCGCGCTCACCGCCGCGTTTGTTCCGTTAAGCTCGTTATTGCCGTCCATATAAGTTTGTCCGTCCTTCCGCCATATCCGCCAAACAGGATCTTTTTATGTTATTTCAGTTTATTTTTTATAATTTCAAAATTCCGCTTGAATTGGCAAAGCGGTTATGGTAAAATGCCTTTCGCTCGGGGACGTAGCTCAGTTGGTCAGAGCGTTCGGTTCACATCCGAGAGGTCATGGGTTCGAGCCCCCTCGCCCCCACTGAATACCGGTCTTGAAGGCCGGTTTTTTTATGCTCTCCGGACATTCCCGAATAAAATCAAAGCGTCTCCTCAGATCGGTATCTCCTGCGTCTCCTCGGAACCGTCGGATCCTTCTTCCGGCGCGCCCTGATCTTCCTCCGTTTCGCCCTGTCCTTCTTCGGGATCAGGTTCCGGTATCACGTCCGGATAGGCATATTCTCCGAAGGCGCTGACCACGACGATCTCCGCGATCTCAGTCACCGTTTTCCCCTCGTAAGCGGTGCCTTCGATGACTGTGAGCTTTACGTATCTGGCGTCCGCGGGCGTAAATTCCAGCACCGGCACGCAATCCGGCGCGTCAACGTTTTTATATTCGCACACTGTCTCGTATTTCTTTCCGTTGACGGACAATGACAGTTCGAATCTCCTCGGGAAGTTCCTGCCCATATACCCTTCCGCCTGCCCCGGAAAAACGTCGACGCGGCCGATCCTGTATACGGCCCCCAGGTCGATGATCAGCTCGCCTGACCTGCCCGGTCCGAGTTCCACGACCAGCCCAGTCTCCCTGTCGCCGTCCAGCAGGATATCCGGATCGTCCCTGACAGCCTCGAAACCCAGAGCGGATACGGAAGCCTTGGAACTGAGTTCTCCCTCAGCTGCCTCTGTAGGCCTCTCAGAAGGCGTTTCAGGCCGGGTACAGCCCGGGAGGCAAAACAATGCGGTCAAGAGCAGAAAGGCCCTTAAAAGGCCTTTCAGACGTGTTTTTTCGTGTTTCTCCGCTTTGCCCCTCTCCGGAAGCTCTGGTCTGCCGGTCAACATATCAATTTATGCCTTCTTTCGCCTTTCTTCTTTTAGCGGCCAGGCGCTGGAAGAACTTCACGATCTCCACCACCGGGATCATCAGGAAGGCCAGCCCCAGGGCCACGCCGTACTCAGCGGCGCTGATGCTCTCGAAGCCGAAAGCGGTCTTAAGGAACGGGACGTACACTACCGCGGTGGTGAGCAGCAAAGAGCCCAGCGTAGACAGGAGTATGAACAGATTGTGGTTGCCCTTTAGCATCATCCCGATGACGGATTTGCGCTGAGAGCGCATGTTTACGGAATGGAATATCTCTGCCATAGACATCGTAAGGAACGCCATGGTTATGCCGTGGTCGCTCTGGAGGCTGTCCCAGGTGCCGCCTTCCATAAGGTGCCCGATGAAATACGCGGCCACCACCAGGAGCGTTACGAGGGCGCCCTGATAGATGCAGTCGCTTCCCACGCCTCCCGCAAAAATGCCGTCGCGGCTCCGTCTGGGAGGCCTGTTCATTATGTCGTCTTCGGCTTTTTCGGTGCTGAGGGCAAGCGCCGGGAAGCAGTCCGTCACCAGGTTGATCCACAGAAGGTGGACAGGCTTAAGGATGGTGAACCCGAACAGGTTGGCAATGAATATGGAGGCCACTTCGCTGAGGTTGGAGCCCAGCAGGAACTGGATGGCCTTGCGGATGTTGTCGTATATGCGGCGGCCTTCCGCCACGGCGGTGACGATGGTGGCGAAATTGTCGTCCGCCAGTACCATATCGGCCACGTTCTTGGTGACGTCGGTGCCGGTGATGCCCATGCCCACGCCGATGTCCGCGGATTTGATGGAAGGAGCGTCGTTGACGCCGTCGCCGGTCATTGCCGTGATCATGCCGCGCTTGCGCCAGGCGTTGACGATGCGCACCTTATGCTCGGGCTGTACTCTGGCGTAGACGCTGTACATACCTACTTTGCGCTCGAAATCTTCGTCGGAGATCTCGGACAATTGGGCTCCGGTGATGGCTCCCCGCTCATCCATGAGAATGCCCAGCTCTTTTGCGATGGCAATGGCGGTGTCGAGATGGTCTCCGGTGATCATTATAGGCCTGATGCCCGCGTTGTGGCACTCGACTATGGAGTCCTTGACCTCGGGACGCACGGGATCGATCATTCCGACGAGACCGCAGAAGCACATATCTCTCTCCACGGTGTCGGGATCGCTCTTTTCGGGAAGCGTGTCAAGGAACCTGACGGCGGCGGCAAGCACCCGGAGCGCTCTCATGGCGAAAGCGTGGTTCTGGGCAAGTATCTCTTCCCTCTTGGCCTCATCCAGGGGCAGCACGTTTCCGTCCGCGTCCATATATTCGGTGCAGCGCCTGAGCAGCTCGTCGGGAGCTCCCTTGGTGCACTGCATGATCTTTCCGCCGGAAGCGTGGAGCGTAGTCATCATCTTTCTCATGGAATCGAAAGGCACTTCTCCGACTCTGGGCTTGGCCGCTTCCAGCTCGTATTTTTTAAGTCCCTGCCTGAACGCGAAATCCACCAGCGCGTTCTCGGTGGGTTCGCCCTGGATATCTCCGTCTTCTTCCAGCACGCTGTCGCAGCACAGCGCAAATATCTCGGAAAGCAATTTGGGCTCGATACCGCAGCTGTCCACCACGGTCATCTTGTTCTGGGTAAGGGTGCCGGTCTTGTCGCTGCATATGATCTGAGCGCAGCCCAGCGTCTCCACGGCGGTAAGCTTTCGGATGATCGCGTTCTTCTTGGACATGTTGGTGACGCCGATTGAAAGCGCGATCGTGACGACCGCCACAAGGCCTTCGGGTATGGCCGCAACAGCCAGGCTCACAGCCAGCATGAACGTGTCAAGGAAGAAAGGCAGGTCGTGGGCGCCGCCGGTGATGAACTGACGGACGACTCCAAACAGGAAAATGAATATGCATATTCCGATGACCAGCTTGCTGAGTATCCCGCTGAGCTGGGCAAGTTTGATCTGAAGAGGCGTTCTGGACTCCTTGGCCTCCTGGATGGCCGTGGCGATCTTGCCCATCTCGGTATCCATACCGGTGTCGGTGACCACCATCGATCCGCGGCCGTACACTACCACGGAACCCATATATGCCATATTGCGTCTGTCTGCCAGAGGCACGTCGGAAGCGCCTTCCGCAAGGACCATGGCGTCCGGATCTTTGTCGACGGGCACCGATTCGCCTGTTAAAGATGCTTCTTCTATCTTCAGGCTGGCGCTCTCAAGTATCCTGCCGTCCGCGGGCACCGCGTCGCCGGCTTCCAGGATGACAACGTCTCCTGCCACCAGGTCTTCGGAGTGTATGTGTACGATCCTGCCGTCGCGCCTGATTTTGGACGTGGCGGCGGACATCTTCTGGAGCGCCTCTATGGCCTTCTCCGCCTTGCTCTCCTGGAACACGCCCAGTATGGCGTTGACGATGACAACGAACAGTATTATGAGCACGTCCACCGGGAACTCTTTGTTAAGTATTGACGTTACGGCGGAAATGGCTGCTGCCACCAGCAGTATGATGATCATGGGATCCGCCATCTGCTTGAAGAATCTCTTTATGAGAGGCTCCTTCTCGGGCTCCTTAAGCTTGTTTTTTCCGTTTTGCGCCAGCCGTGCCTCAGCCTCGGCGGAAGTCAGCCCCGCGGCAACCGTATTGAATTCTTGAAGTACTTTTTCTTTTTCTTCCAGATAGTATCTCATATCAGACCGTTTCCTGTCCTTTTGATTTGCGAAATGCGCGCTTCGTTTAAAGCCCACATATCCGCATAATAATTATATCACTATCAGGCCAGGTTCTCAACAACATATTGCGAGTAAGGGTCAAAAATTATCATACATATTGTGTAGAACGAAAGAAATGATGCGTGCTTCGCACATGAGGCTGCCTTCGGCAATGATGCGTGCGTTGCACATGATGCCGTTCGCTTTGCTCACTAACTAAGGAAAATTATAATCGTTCCTCAATTAGTCCCGCAGGGACGGCATCATTAGCGAAGCGTCATCATTCTATCATTAGCGCAGCGGCATCATTTGCCCGTCAGGGCAAGCATCATGTGCATCGCACGCATCATTTGCCCGCCAGGGCACGCATCATTTCTCAATCAGTTCCGGGCAGGGCAATCCGGCTTTGTAGCACCTGACGTATTCGCAGAGCCAGCGGTAGTACAGGTCGCCGTGGCCTCCCTCCATGGGCTCCACGTCCCTGCTGTATTCCTGGTTGAAATTGTCCGTGAAAATATATCCCACTCCGTCCACGTAGTAGAGCTGGGCGCACCATTCGTTCCACCAGGTGACGGTGACGATCTTGGGATGGACGGAGAATACGTTCTTCCATTGACCGTTCCAGAATCTGCCTCCGTTTCGGCCGTGAGCCGTGGGAAGCGACATATACGTTTCCTGGGTCGCCACGTCTGCGCACATATGCTCGGGAGCTCCGGAAGCGTCGTATGCCACGGTGCGGCTGTTGTCGATCTCCAGATAGCTCCACTGCCCTTCGGAAGCCTCACCCCTGAGCCCGTACATACTCCTCACCGTGAGCCCTTCGTAGGTCACGCCGTCGGACTTGGCCCAGTTCATAATGAAGGGCTTGCCGTCCCAGTATACGAAGCAGTCTTTCCATTTTTCCACGTCAAGAAATTTTTCTTTCATAGCGGAGAACATGTTGTCGCTGCCCATCCAGCATACCACGTAGGGCGTGCCCAGGCCTTCAGCGCGCATCTCCATGATGGTGTCCAGCAGCGCGGTCAACGGCCCTTCGATATACGATTTCCAGGGATCCGTGCCCGGATTGTAGCCGGGCGCCGTGGCGTAGGTATAGTCAAGTATGATGAAGTCCACTCCGGCGTTGTACAGGAGCGTCATATTGTTGCGGATGGCTGCGGTGTCGGTGCTTCTGTAATAGCCCTGGGCCGGTTTGGACCAGTAATGGAACGCGTGCAGCGCGTTGTGCTGATCGTCCTTGGTGCCGAAGCCGTATTCGGCGCTGAAACCGTATTTTTCGGTATATTCAGCCACGTTGTGGGCGGTCTCGATCTTGTTGCTGCCGTTGCCATGGATGGCGTTGAACCACATGGTGTAGCAGATGCTCACCAGGTCCTTTTTATTTGTCACGTCGAGTCCCAGTTTATTGTCCCCCACCGGCCTGGCCTCGATGTGCGTCTCGGTCTTCTTGGTGCCTCTGGTGCAGCCCAGTATACGGATATCTTCCATAGCCACTCCTCCTAAATGTGAAAACACGGAGAAATATTCTCCTTCTATGTCGTCCGTGTTTATGGACCCTTTGTACTTTTCCGTTCCGGACGCGTCAAACACGTGCATCTTTCCGTCTTCAACGGATATTTTCAGCACCCGTTCGCCTTTCAGATACACTGCTACGTCCTTGTTCTCGCAGGCCACCACGTCAACGTGGGTATCGTTCCGGATCAGTTCTTTGTCGACCTTAACCGTAACGTTGCCCGTGGGCCAGGACCAGTTGGTGGAATCTCCACCGTATACGGTTATAGAGGACGTACTCGGGTTGAACGCCAGGTAGATTCCGTCCCCCGGATTGTCCGCGATCGCGCCCGTATTGGATTTGAACACGCCTATCATGGCGGCCATCCACGCGCCGTTCCCCTCTGAGTAGAAATGACCGTCAAAGGACAGCTGGGACTGTACGTAATCGGGGCCCAGGCACTCCACCGCGGGCGCCCAGGTGGTCCAGCCGGAACCGAAATGGCTTTCGCTGGTTTCGGAATAAGGGATATAAAGAGTCCCTTCGGCTATGCCCACCGCGTTCTCGTCTCTCATAGAAGCGGAGCCTCCCAGCGTAACGTCGCCTTCCGAGAAATCGTCGTACAGCAGTTCCACCACGCCGGTTTCGCCCTTTTTAACCGCTTCGCCCCGGCGAGAGGTATCGAATGTGTCGTAATAGAACGTTTCGGTGGTCTTCACGTATTCCACTATGCCATCGTTGAACTTTCCGGTATCTACGTCGGGGTTGTGGTCCGGAAGATCCTCGTAAGTATGGTTCCCTTTTCCGGAGCAGCCGCAGAGCGTGGCCAGGGACAATGCCAGAGCCGCCGCGGCCGGTAATATCTTTTTCATTTTCATATCCAGATCCCTCCTCCGGCTTCAAACGCCGTTTTCCTCTGAAATATCAAATTTTATTCGCCGTCAACGGCGATCGTCCCGTTGCCAGTAATATCGAAATAATCACGCATATCCTTATCCGCCGTTATCGTTTCTCCGTTGGCGGTAACGCTTTCCAGCCTTATCTCCTGCACGTAGTCGCCGGCGGGAGAATAGAGCTGATTCTTCAATTTTGAAACGTACGCAACGTTTTTGAATCTCACGTTGGTGACGTGAGTCGGAGAGGCTTTGTCGTCCTCGATCTTCACGTTGATCGCCCTGCCCCGGTCGCAGAATATCTCCACGTTCTCGAACAGGATATTGTCGATGGATGTTGGATTGGCAGACTTTTCGCAATAGACCATAAGGCTGCCTAAAAATTCATTGTCCCAGGTTGAATCCCGGTAGATCACGTAACAGTCGCGGAAAGTGATGTTGCTGACCGGCTTTTCCGTTTCGGCGATGATGCCGAAGCAGCGCGCTTTGGAAGCCCAGGCGGTGCAGGAAGTGAACGTCACGTTGTCCGCCACGGCGTAGTCGGGTCCTCCCAGCGTCTTGATTTCGAACAGGTCGTCGCCGCTTCTGGCGAAGCAGTCTGTAACGGAAGCGTTGGTGGAATTGCATATGGCAAACCCGTCGCTGTTGCTCTTGAAGCCGAATATGCGGCAATCTTTTATCTCGATATTGTTCGAAACGTATGTGGTCAACGTCCATTCGGGGAAGTTTATCAGCGTTATCTCCCTGACCTCCACGCCTTCGCAATACGTGAGGAAGACGCCCAGCCGTTCGTGCCAGCCCAGGCCTCCCGCGTCGATCCAGCCGTTCCCGGCGATCACTATGTTCTTGCGGCCGTTGGCGTTGACGACCGGGAAGCGCTTGAGGTTCCAGGAGATGGCGTCTCCCCTGTGCTTCTCGAAATAATCGTTGTCCTCGCCGTAATCTTCCCTGCCCCGGGAAAACATATAGCATCCGCGGCGGAAATAAAGCGCTTTGTTGTCGCTGTCTATATTGATATATTCGAATTCGTGGAGCCCGGGCTCAAATACGGTCACGTTGTCCTCTCCGAACCTCTCCCGGAGCGACGCGATCTCGGCGTCCTCGTCAATATATTCTCTTACGAACAGCGTGAAGCTGTGCTCCCTGGTGAAATCGCTTGAATAATCCTGCTTATTATTGTCCGCCGGGAGCACGCTGTAATTTCCGAATCCAGTAACAGAAAACGCTATCCCGCCCGAGGCAACGGCGGGTCTGACTCCCTTTGCGTCCGGCAGCACTATGGCGCTTTTTATCGGGAAGTCCACCGGCTTCAGTTCGGCCAACAGTGCGAGGTCCTCCGCGTCCTTTATCTCCACGATGGCAAAAGAGTACAGTACGTTTTTCTGGCAAGTGCCGTCGTGCACTATAGTGGCGTACACGGGCACTTCGGTCTTGTTGACCTTCAGAGTGTACTGGGGCGAACGGATCACGGACAATTCCCTGCACCCCCGGTTTCCGGCGTATGAGTAGTCTCCTTTTCCGCCTCCCCGGAGGAACTCTTCCAGGCTTATGCCAAGCTCGTCGACAGACGGAATGATCCCGTCCTGAAATTCGGTATTGACCACTGTTCCGGACATATCTGCCTCTTCTATGATCGCCGGTCCGTTATCCGGTTCTGAGGGGCCGCAGCCGAAAAGCACCGATGCCAGTGCGGCTGCCATAGCTGCGGCAATAATTTTTTTGATCATTTTATTTTTTCTTCTTTTTAAGCACTATGATGAGTACGGTCACTGCCACGGCGATCAGTACGGCGGCGGCAATTATTATGGGCACAACGGGGCTGTTCTTTTTAGCTGTTTTATCCAGAGGCTCTTCCGCGCAGCCGGGTGTAACGACGGGCGCGTCGGTGGCTTTCGCTTCGTCCGTAGCCTTCGCCTCTTCGGTGGCAGGCGCTTCGGTAGCCGGAACTTCGGTGGCTGCAGGTCCTTCGGTAACTTCCGGCGCCTCGGTAGCGGGCGCGTCGGTGGCTTTACCCGGCTTGTCCACCGCGGTGGCGTCGATGGACAGCGCTCTGTATTCGATCCATTCGGGGCAGTCCGTAGTAAACTGGTAGATGCCTATATACATGGTCTCGCAGCCCCTGGCGGGTTCCGTCAGGTCGAAAACGTGAACGTCGGTGACCGCCCCTGACGTAGGCATGGTCCCGTGGTTCGACTGCTGCACGTAATACGCGTAATCCTCCCAGTCATCGGGAGAACGGTCGTTGGCCGGTATCCTGTTGAGTTCGCAGCTCTCGCCGTTTCCGGTAAAGCCTTCCTCTTTCGCGAACACGGCAAAGCCGTTGGCCACCGGCTTGTAGTCGCAGATGCGGCCGGTGATGGTCAGCGTCAATGAATCCAGCACCTGTCCGGCAGGGGCGTTGACCTCGTAAATGATCCATGCGGGATCGTATCCGTTTATGGTGAAAAGCACGACGCCGTCGGTGCCGTTGACGGCGATCTGATAGTTGATATCGATATCCACTGCGCCTACGTCCTCGGGCTCGATCTCGCCCAGCACCAGGTCCGTAGGTTCCATCTTCGTGAAATCCACTTTGATATGGAGGCCGTCGTCGGAAACGGAGACTGCTCCGTCGTTCGCGCCGCTCTCTTCCGCGAATGAAAATGCCGGCAGCAATACCAGCGTCAGAACTACCGCAAGCGCTGCAGAAACGATCTTTTTCATATCCGTTCCCTCCGGTATCATGATTTAAATGCGCTTAGATTTTAACATTTCCCCGCGGGTTTGTCCATTTTTATTTTGACCGGCCGGCAGCGTAGACCGGCAGCAGCGGCGGTCGTTTAACGTGCCATGATGCGCTTCTTCTCTTGCGCCAGGGCCATATTCAAAAATTTTGAGGGAGGCGTCCGAAAAAACTTGAAAAAGGCACCCGTTTGTTGGTACAATATAAGCAGACAGGAGAACCAAAAGGCAATCGACGAATATATTATATACTTTCAGGAGGATGAGATCATGTTAGTCAAGATCAACACCAAAGACGCCAACGTCACCGAAAGGTCACAGAAGACCATGGAGAAAAAGCTCCAGAACCGTTTCATCAGATATTTCAAGGACGAACCGGAAGACAAGACCACGCTGTGGGTAAAAGTTTCAGAGAAAAAATATATCACCAAAGTAGAGCTCACCATATCCTACCTGGGATATCTGCTCCGTTCGGAAACGACGGACAATAAATCCGCCATGGCCGCGCTGGACAAGGCCATCGACGTGCTGGAGCGCCAGATCGTCAAATGCAAGACCAAACTCGCCCGCGGCCGTCACACCACCATCACCGAAGACGTGGCCGAGCCCGCCGTAGAGGAAGAGCCGGACAACTACCCCATCGTCCGCGTGAAGTCCTACGAAATGAAGCCTCTCACCGTTCAGGAAGCCATCCTCAACATGAACATGCTCTCTCATAACTTCTATATGTTCAAGAACAGAGAGAACGGCAAGATCTGCACCGTCTACAGAAGGAACGACGGCGACTACGGCCTCATCGAAGCTGAAGAATGATGACCGGAAGCGCGATACTTATATTGACCGTAATACTTATAATGCTGTTCACGCCCCTGAGCGGAACAGCATTTCAATTTTTATTCTATCTTCTTAGTTATCCTTTTGCCCTGGCCGCTTCCCTGTTCTCGAAAACGGTCAGGGAAGATCTGAAACTTATCAGGTTCGACCCCTTCAACCGGGACGAGGAAAAGGTGCTTAAGGCCCGGAAACTTTCGTTCTTCAAAGGCGCCGCCGTCCTCAGGATGCGCGGCAGGTCCGGAGCTTTCGGGGTCATTTTGCTTGACCGGTTCGAAAACGCGTCTGCGCTCAGGCACGAGCGGGGCCACCTCAGGCAGCTGATGCTGATGGGCGTGGCAACTTTCCTGATCACCGTTGCCCTTCCCTCCGCGCTCATACTGGGCCCATACGATAAAAGAGGCAGGTTCGGGTATTACGACGCTCCCTGGGAAGCGCTGGCGGATATGCTGGGAGGCACGCTGCACGCCCAGACTGCGGAGTTCATAAAAAATGCCCGAACGTATTATCTGCTCGGGCATCTGATCATTCCTGCGTTTTTCTGGTGGAGAAGAAAGCCTCGGCGCAAACTGCGCCCGGACCGCCGGAAGCGCTGACCTTTATCTGGACAGGATATCGAAGGTCACGCCGCCGTCCGCCGCAGCCGATTCCGTATCTCCGAAATATTTGTGAGCGATATTCTCGTACTGAGCCGTGCAGGTCAGGTTCGTGAGGCTGACGTTGCCGGGCTCGGTATCCTCGAAAACGATCTCTATCGTCACGTCCTCGAGAGTCACCTGATTGGAAAGCACGTACCTGTAAGGCGTAAGGCCCTCGCCCAGATCGCAGGTCACTACCGAGTCGTTCAGCAGATATCCGCCGTTGTAGGCGCTGATCCTGACCTTACCCGTACCGGACTTGAGCTCCGCGGCAAAAGTAAGTTCCACCTGGTCTCCGCACTGGAGGCCGGATATCTTGTTCGTCCTGAGGCCTTCCGCCACAGAGCCGGACAACGTGACGTTGACCACGTCGATGTTGGCGTGGAAAGGAGCCAGGTACACGGTGCCTTCCCAGGCGCCGGCTTCGTCGATGGATTTCAGCAGTCCGGTGCCGATGCCGCCGCTGTCCGAAACGCGGCTCATCTGCACGATATCGAACTTCATGCCTTTTCCGTTGTCGTAGCTCAGCATTCCCCTGGTAATGCCGGTGTCGACCGTCCTGGGCTGGTTCTCTTCCTGGAGCAGGTTGATGGAATTCTGCTCGGCTTTAACGGAATTTCTGTACTCTATGGAGCTGGTGTCCAGCGGCACGATCATATGTATGAATTTCACGCCGTGGGTGTACATATAGCGGAGCTGGGCAAGGCATTCGTTGTAATTCGTGGTGATGGAGCCGTATTCGCCCAGCGTTATGTTGTTGTGGCCTGCCTTGAAGGCGAGGCTCAGGAAGCTGTTCTCGTCCCTGTACCAAAGCCCGTACCTGGTGCCGCCGTAAGCGGTGCCGCACACCGTGACTGCCTCGACGGGAGACAGCCTGGTGTCTGCCTGTCCCAGGAATCCGGATACGGCCTCTCCCTCGGGGATCTGGTGAGCGTTGATCGCCTCCGGAGGGAAGCCCGCCAGGAGCGCCTCTCTGTAGGCCTCCATGATGCGCTTGTTGACGATGAGCCTCGTATAGAGCGCCCACTGAGTGAAGAAATCGCTTTCGCCGTAGGTGTCCCATTGTCCGCGGCAGGTGGAAGGATCGTCCTGCTTGGGATCGTATCTGGGAGCGTCGAAATCGTCGAGGCCTTTGAAATCCGTGCCGAACCTCGCGTTAATGTTCTCGATGCTGCCGTAGAGGCCCAGCAGGTACTCGCGGAAGCCGCGGATCATATTGACGTTGTAATCGCCCACGGAACCGGCCACGTTGATCTCCTGCTCGTGAACGGGAGACACTGCCACAAGTTTCTCGGGGTCCGCGTTGGCGCCGCGGAATTCCACCGCCAGAGACTGGAGGTAGGAGCGCAGAGGATATATCCTCATCTTGTTCATCTCCAGCACTCCGTCGGCGTAGGTGCCGATGTAGAAGGAGCTGGAAAGTTCGAGATAATACTCGGCGATGTTGTCGCGGCCGACTGAGCCGTAGAGCAGGTTGCCGTTCTCGTCCTTGGTGTTGACAAGTATCTGAGTGGCCTTGTTGGCGTTCCAGCGGTGAGTGAAGCAGGGCTCCCACATATGGTAACCGTTGTGGAAGGTCGACGCCTCGCCGAAGCCCACGCTCCAGCGCTTGTACACGTTTTTAGAGGAGTTGGTCAACAGTTCCCTGGCCGTTTCGGAGGATTTCAGGGAACTCAATATAGGCGCCGCCAGATCGACTCTGACGTGATGGAAGGTGCCGTTGTCAACGTATCCGTCGGGATTCTTCTTGGCGTACGTGGAATAGAATCTGTTCTCTCGCCAGCCCACGTTCACTTCGACAGGCTCCGCGGTCTTGGAAGCGTAGGTGTATATCTTGGAGAAAGTGCCGTCTTTCAGCGTGACCTTGAAGCTGCCGTCGTCCGATGCTGCGTACACGCCGGTGCTGTTCTCGGGAAGTTCCACGCCCAGAGGCTCGATTTCCTTCTTAACGGGATCCAGCACGTACGACTTGTTCAGGGCGTCGAAGTATACGATCAGCTTGTCGGTCTTCTCACCTTTCATCAGCGTGAGCGTGGTGTCGGAGGATTGTCCGGAGCCGGAATAGGCCAGCACGACGCTGTCGATGAGCGTCATGTCCGAAAGCGAATAAATATTGACCGTGGTCTCGGAACTCAGATCCTGCTTAGCGGAGGTCACGGCAAGATATTCGTCTGAGCTCCCTTCCCGGAACCTGCCCGTCATAATTACATAGGGCGCGGCAATTCCTTCGGGCTTGAACGCTTCTCTGATGATGCCGGCGGTGTCGTACATCCTTATGGTATCCGCTCCGGTGCCGCTGTTGGAGAAAGGCGCGGTGCATATCAGGACTTCTTTTCCGCCGGCGTTGGAAACGGAAGCCGCGGCCACCTGCACTCCGCCTCTCACGTCAGGCGGATAAGCCAGGAACTGCGCCGAGATGGCCTGCTGGGCATTGAAGACTCTCACCAGAGTGTAGTTGCCGTCCGCCCTGCCCTGGCCCGCTACTAAAGAAGGTCCGGCGGTGACCGTGGCGTCGCCTATCTGCGCGTAATAAAGGTTGGTCTGAAGGCCCAGGTTAAGGTCGGGAGCCGTGTAATACACGGTATTCGTTCCGGCGGTGATCATTGAAGGAAGCGTGATGAACGCGTTCTTCACGTCGTCCTCGTCGGCTTCTCTTAAGAGCAGCGAGAGATATTCCAGCGTGTATATATCGTTGAATGTATCCGGCGCCTTTCCCTCTTCGGTGAGTACCAGCATCCTGTCGTAATAAACGGTGGCGACAAGGCCCGCTACGGTAGAGCCGCTCCTGACGTCCACGACGCCCCTGTCGTCCGTTTTTCCCAGCATCTTAGCCACCGCCGAGGCGTCGATCTTAAGCGCGCCTTCTTCGCCGGTGAGCAGCGGCGCCTCTGTCCTTGTGAGGCCTGCCCTGTAATATACAAGATCCGAATCTTTGTAGAGCGCGATCACGCTATCCACCCCCAAAAGGTCTGCAACGGCCGAAAAAGCCGTGTGTTTGCCATAGTCGGGAAGAGGCTGGGCCTGATACCGCCCCGTCTTCTCCACAGGCACTATGACGGTCTGCGTGTGGCAGGAAGAAAACAGCATTACCACGGCCAACAGCGCCAGCAATAATACCGAAAGCGTCCTGTTCCTTGATCTTTTGTTCATAAAAACCACCTCGCTGTGATCATGCGCGGCAAAAACGCGCGGTGAAAGCGTCATTCGAATCTGTTTCCGTTCCGCTTTCCGTGGGTCAGTTTAAATCTCTGTATCTTGTTAGTGGAAGTCTTGGGCATCTCGCTCCGGACCAGTTCCAGAGCGCATATGCGCTTGTACGCTGGGACGTCTTTGTTTATGACTTTTATCTCGTTCCAGATATATTTCCAGGCGGCGTCGTACAGCGCGTCTTCTTCCGCCTCCGAAGCGTCCGCGGAACTGCCGCCGGCGTCGTCGGCGGTTCCGGCTTCTGCTCCGGCTCCCGCTTCAGCCATGGCGTTTTTCACCGCGTCGATATCCGGGAAAACGGTGGCGCAGACCACTGTGTCCTCGCCTTCGACGGTGTTGTCGCCCCATACCACGCATTCCTTGATATACGGCACGTCTTCCAGCTTGCCCTCAAGCTCCTCGGGGAAGATGTTCTTGCCCGTGCTGGTGACGATGATATTCTTGATCCTGCCTGTGATATACAGCCTGCCTTTAGAGTCAAGGCGCCCCTGGTCGCCGGTCCTGAACCATCCGTCCTCCGTAAAGGCGTTTTTAGTGGCCTCGGGGTTGTTGTAATAGCCCAGCATCACGTTGTCGCCTTTTGCCTGTATCTCGCCCTTGCCCTCGTCGTCCGGATCGGCGATCCTGATGCTGATGCCGGGCATGGCAGGACCGACGGACTCGTACTCGTTGCCGTTGTCGCGGTTGACGCACAATATCGGAGAAGTCTCCGTGAGGCCGTATCCCTGCCGCACCTTGAAGCCCATCCGTTCAAGGTCCCTGCAGACTTCAGGCTTCATTGCCGCAGCTCCGGCAACGACGAGCTTGATCCTGCCTCCCAGCGCCTCGTGGGCTGCCTTAAAGAACTTCCTGCCGGCGTTGATGCCGAAGCGTCTCAGGACGCCCGAAAGCCCCAGCAGGAACTTGAATCCGAACCATTTCGCCCTGGTGCTTTTCGCCTGTTTTACGATCTTTCCGTACAGATTTTCCAGGATCAGCGGCACCAGCATCATCATCGTGGGCCTGTATTCGGAAATGTTCTTGCCGATGTATCTTATACCCTCGCAGAAGGCCACTCTGGCGCCCATGCGGAACGATACCAGGAAAGTGGTGGTGCACTCGTAGGTGTGGTGTATGGGAAGTATGGAGAGCATCGAGTCTTCGCAGGAGTGGTCGAGGCACCGGAGCACGCTCACTATGTCGGTCAATATGTTTTTCTGCGACAGCATCACGCCCTTGGACACGCCGGTGGTACCGGAGGTGAATATGAGCACCGACATGGCTTCCGGGTCAATGACCGCCTCGTCGTACTTCGTATCGCCGTTCTCGAGGAGTTCTCTTCCCCGCTCCATCAATGTTTTGAGCCTCAATATCCGGACGCCTTCGCCGTTCCCGCCGTCAACTGCCTCTTCGTCTTCTTCGGGATCTTCGTCTCCTTCGTCCATCAAAATGCAATATTTCAGTAAAGGCAGTTCCGGCAGCGCGGATTTCAACGCTTTACCGTACACTTTTTCGGAAACGATGATGGCGCAGGAACCGGACTCGGACAATACGTGGCATATCTCCTCTTTGTTGAGCTCCTTGTCCACGGGCACCACCACGTCGCCGGACGACGTGACGGACAAATACGACAGGCACCATTCGTACCTGCTCTCGCCCATCACGCCTATGTGCGCGCCAACGGGAAACATATCCAGGAGCGCCGTTCCCAGTATCCTGATCTCTTCCTTGAATTCGTTGAAAGTTACGTGACGGTATTCAGCAGCCTCGCCGTCTTTTTCACGCTTCGTCTTGACTATATACGCTTCCCTGTCGCCGTAATCCCTGGCGGATTCTTCGATCATAACCCTGAAATCTCTGGGTACGTAAGGGAGCGTCATGTCGAAATCTTTTTTCATATTTTCTCCTTCCGGGCCCGGCGCGGAGGCTTAGCGGCGATCCTTCCGAGGAGCGCCTCATGGCCGTCCGTTGTCCGGACCGTGTTGCAGCCGTATTAAATATATCCGTTGTCTGCGGGCGTTCCGGCACACAGGCTTTTACGCCAGCAGGTTCCAGGAAAGCAGCCCGTTGGCGCCGTATTTCAGTACGATCCCCGCCTCGCCATCGGAGGAAAGGTCGGTGGTCTTGTAATAAAGCATTATGACGGTGCCGGGCTCGGTCTCGGATGAATACTGACCTTCCAGCGTCCAGCCTGCGTCTGCCAGCGCCGCCTTGTAAAGGGCCAGTCCCTCTTCGTCCGTTACGTAGGAAGCGGTCCATTCTTTTCTGTCGTCGTAGGCCGCGTACGAGAAGCTTCCCGGCACGTACCTTCCGGCGTTGAATCTGGGACAATAATTTTCCGGCACGTCGTCGTACAACCCGTTGTTTTTCAGCAATTCGAAGAAGTCCGGGTCAAGGTCCGCTGCCACTCTGTACACGGCCTCGCTCCGGCCCTCGGGCTTCAGCACCGTCAATTCACTGAGTATGACCGCAAATTCTCCCACTTTCAGTTTTTTGGCCTTCAGCAGGCCTCCGGAGGCTCCGAACCCAGCGGAAGACGCCAGGTCGTAAACGGCATTCTCGCCGTAATTGCCGGAGGAGACGGCGGCATATCCAAGGGCTTTTAAGCACATGCCGTAGGCGGCGTAGCCGCTGACCTTGTCCCCCGCGTCCGCCTGTTTGCCGTTTGGATCCGTCATAAGATCTACGGTCTGGGAGAAAGAGAGAGAACGGAAATAATCCGCCATGCGGTTTTCATTGCCCGCGCCCAGCAGTTTCTCCAGCGCGAGCGCCGCGTCGAACCTGGTGATCTCGGCGTTGACGTCGGAACCCAGCACGGAGGAATACACGCCCAGCCGCACCATCAGGTCGGACTCATCTTTGCCCGTATCGGAATGGACGACGGAGGTCCCGCAGCCGTACAGGCAGGACAAGACCACACAAAAAAGAAGGACGAGGGCGGCAAAAGCGCATAAAGACCGGGACGCCGCCGTGGCGCCGCCAACGCGTCTTATCCGCCTTTCGCTGATCTTCGCTCTCATCCAGCCTTTTCCCGAATCATATTTCCGGACAATATCCGGTTCATTCTTTCGTTATCACAGGTCCGTTCTTTGTATCCGTTACTTTATAACCCAGCTCCGCGATCCTGCTTCTGATGGCGTCCGCGTCGCCGTATCTCTTTTCTTTCTTGGCGGCCATGCGCTCTTCGGAAAGCTTCAATATCTCCTCGGGGATATCCGCGTTGACCTCAGAGGCCTGCTCCTGCTCTTTCTGCTTTTTCTCGGCGGCCATGAGCGTTCCCTTTTCCAGGTCGAGTCCCAGCACGTCGTCGAGGGACACCACGAAATCGTATATCTTCCTGTTGGGGGTGCCGTAGCGCAGCGCCTTCCAGACTACGCTCATTGCCAGAGGTATGTTGAGGTCGTCGGAAATGGCATATTCGAACTCCTTCTGCCAGGCGTCCATCACGTTCATATCCGAATATCTTCCTTCTCCGGGGACCACGTCGGTTATCTCGACGTAAGGCGCTTCTTTATGGGTGAGCAGCAGGTCGTACAGCCTCCCCAACGCCGTTTTAGCGGCTTCCAGGGCTTCCCAGGTGAAATTGAGCTTGTTCCTGTAATGGCCGTTCAGGCAGAAATATCTGAAGGCCAGAGGCGAAAAGCCGCGCTCGATCAGCGTGTCCACCGTGTATGTATTGCCCAGGCTCTTGGACATCTTGCCGCCGTCGACCAGCAGGAATTCGCCGTGCATCCAGTAATTGACCGTCTTCTTGCCGATGAGCGCCTCGGACTGGGCGATCTCGTTTTCGTGATGGATCGGAATGTGATCCACGCCGCCGGTATGGATATCCAGCAGGTCTCCCAGGTATTCGCGGGACATCTCGGAGCATTCTATATGCCAGCCGGGATAACCCATTCCCCAGGGGCTGGGCCATTGCATTATGTGCTCTTTAGGCGCTTTCTTCCAGAGGGCGAAGTCCGCGGGATTGCGCTTTTCGTCGTTGACGGCCACCCGGTCGCTGCCTCCCGCCAGCTGCTCGTCCAGCTTCGCGCGGGAAAGTTTGCCGTATTCCGGGAATTTGGAAATGTCGAAATATATTCCGTCGGAAGTCTCGTATCCGTACCCTTTCTCGCACAGCTGCTCCACGTATTCGATCATTCCGTCTATGTGCTCCGTGGCTTTGGCTATTATCTCGGGCCGGTCGATATTGAGCCGCTCCAGGTCCCTGAAGAACGCCTTAGCGTAGAAATCGGCGATCTCCCAGGGAGACTTCTGAGCCTTTCTGGCGGCCTTTTCCATCTTGTCCTCTCCTTCGTCCGCGTCGGAAGTGAGGTGGCCCACGTCGGTTACGTTCATGACGTGCTTGAGATGGAATCCTTCCCTCTTAAGTACGCGACGCAAAGAGTCCATAAAAATGTAGGTGCGCATGTTGCCTATGTGGGCAAAACTGTATACGGTGGGTCCGCAGGAGTATATCTTTACTTCATCCGGATCCTGAGGTTTGAATTCTTCTTTTCTTCTTGACAATGTATTGTAAATTTTCATTTTTCGTTCTCCAGTTCCCTGATCTTGTTCTCAAGCCGCTCCAGCTGTTCTTTGAGGGACGCCAGCTCTTTCGCGTAGGGGTCGCCGGTGCGCTGGTCCAGCGCTTCGGAGGGTTTGACCCTTTCTCCGTCGACTTTTATCACTTTGGCTTTCACGCCTGTGACCGTCGTTCCGGCAGGCACGTCGTCCACCACTACCGAACCGGCTCCGATCATTGAGTTGTCCCCGATGACTACGGGGCCAAGAATTTTAGAACCTGCACCGATCAGCACGTTGTTGCCCACGGTGGGATGGCGCTTACAATGCTTTACGTGGCCGGTGCCGCCCAGCGTCACCTGATGGTATATGGTGCAGTTGTCGCCAACTTCCGCCGTCTCGCCGATGACGACGCCGTGGCCGTGGTCAATGAACAGCTCTTTTCCGATCTTCGCGCCGGGATGTATCTCTATTCCCGTGCGCCTGGTACAGATCTGGGATATCCACCGGGCAATGAATTTAAGCTTTATCCTGTAAAATCCCCGGGCGATCCTGTGATATATCAGGGCGTGGTATCCGGGATAAAGGAAGAAGACCTCCAGCGCGTTGCGCGCCGCAGGGTCCCTTTTCGCTATTGATCTGGCGTCTTTGATAAGTCCCATACCTTGCTCCTGAATTGCAGCTGCGCCTTTTTCCGGGCGCTGATCCGGGCTCAGGCAGCCGTCCTGAAGCCCTCATTTAATTTTATCATATACGAGTATTAAATACAAGCAACAGGCGCTCCGTATCGCCTGCAGCCGCCTTAAAACGCAGCGTTGACGGCAGACCGCGGCAATACCCTCAGGCGCTCCGTCTCCCCATCAACCTGGTCAACGCCTGTTTCAGCGGATATATCAGAAGCCCGGCGCACAGATTGCCCAGCGCGTGTATCATATCCCAGTACAGTCCGGCAATGATCCAGGCGATCATTCCTTCGAAATTGAGTCCGAACAGCAGCGCCTGGGCCGGAGCGTACAGCGTGCCGTACAGAAGCCCGTGGAGCGAGCAGACCAGCGGATATACGATCATTTGCGCGGCTTTGGGCATATTTTTCGGGAGCAGCATCGTCACTCCCCACAGTATGGTCCAGATATAGAGATATGGGATCCACCAGACGTTGAATCCTGCGTAAAGGCCTGTGAGGAACACGAAAATATACAGAGGTATCAGGCCTTTGACCCGGAATACCAGCGCGAAGAGCATTACGAACATGCCTAAAAGGTGGATGTTCGGGAGCCCTTCCATTAAAAGTTTCGAGCAGAATGCCAGCGCTCCGAGCATAGGAAAAAGAACGAGCTCGAAAGTGGTTATCCCTCCTGCGCGCCGTTCTTTTTTCTCTTTAAGCTCGTTAATATTATTGCCGCTTTCCACCTGTTTAAATGATCCTGTTACGACGTTGCAGCGTTTATGACGTCAGGTCGTTACGACCTTAAAACTCGATTTCCGCCAGATGCGGCCTGTGGTCGGAAATCGCGGCCGCCGGTATCTCGGCGCCGATGATCCTGACGTCGGGGCTGGCAAAAATATAATCGATCTTTCTGTCGGGCCTGTCCGAGGGGAACGAAAGGCCGCTGTCCCATTCGGAAAAACAGTCCGCGGCGTCGTTCATGCGCCTTCTGATCGGATCAAGCACCGGGTCCGAAGGTTTTACGTTGAGGTCGCCCATAAAGACGCACCGGCGGTCTTCCAAAAGGTCCAGAACGGTCCCGACGGCGTTTTCCTGTTCATCCGGATTCAGGCCGAAATGGCTTACCAGCACGGTGAGAGGCCCTGCGCCCGGAACGTCTATAAGCGCCTTCAGCACGCACCGTGTCTCGTAATAGCCGCTGTACTTTCTGGGGGCCGGATCCGGAATAATGACGGTCCGGGCGTCGATTATGGGATAACGGGACAACAAAGCGTTGCCGTAGGGATTTTCGCCTCCGAAACGTATCGCCTCGGCAAAATATCCTTCCATGCCGGTCAACGACGCCAGTATGTCCGTCTGGGCCTCGTATTCGCCTCTCAGAGCCCCTTCTGAGCGCATTTCCTGCAGTCCGACTATGTCTACCCCAAGATCGCATACAACGCCTGCAAAGGCCTTAAAATCGATCCTGCGCGTGAAATAGTTAAGGCAGTGCTGAGTGTTGAAACTCATTAACTTGATGCCCATATCGAAACACCTTTCAGAACCGTCTCCCGGCCTTGTCAGATATCTTCCGGTTTTGTCTCCAGCTTAAGCGGATAATCTCCGAGATGATCCAGCTTGAAGCCGTTCTTCTTATAAGTCTCGTAATCGAAAGCTTCCAGTTCGTCTATGGCAAGCTTGTGGAATTCGTAGAAATTGTGCCACCATTCGTATCCGGAGCCCAGAGAAGCGCCCAGGTACGCGTCGGCAATGTCGCAGCCCATCTGAGGAGCAACGTAGAAAGCACCCATGGCAAGAACGTTGACGCCGTTTCCGGTGATGGCTCTTAAAGCCGCGGGAACGCTCTCCACCACGCCTGCGTGCACGTGGGGACATTTGGACGCGGCAATATGTATGCCCATTCCGGTGCCGCAGAACAGCAGCGCCCTTTCGAACTCTCCTTCCGCGATCATCGCTCCTGCGCGAAGGCCGATGCGGTGGAACATTAGATCGGTATCCGTATCCGGATCGCTATCGGCTTTCACGCCCACGTCCGTGATCTTCCAGCCCTTCTCTTTAAGATGGGCCACTACGGCTTCCTTCAGAGGATAACCGGCAAAATCTGCCGCCACGAGAAGATACTTGTCCTTGATAGTTTTCATAACGTCAATACCTCTTTTCACATATCATTCATCGGATTTTTCCGAAGCGTATTCTATTCTAACGGAAGACTTGTTGTCAAGCCGAATATGCACAATAAGGCCGTAATAGAGATATAGCCGGACCATGCGGCCCGGCTAATAAAAACCATATAGGTTAAGGATTCAATTATTCTTCGTCAAGATCAATGGAGAACTCTTCGCCCGTACCTGCGCTGGTAATGACAACATCAGAGCTGTTCATAGCGATGACTTCGATCTCGACCTCTTCATACGTCTTTTTCATAACTTTTCTCCTTTCCGGAAACTGAAGTCATAAAACTCCTTGGCTTTTTGAATTAAAAAACCCAAATCGCAATGATATTTTATAACATCAATTAATGAAAGTCAACATCTTTTTTTCCTCCGGCGCAATTTTTTTTTGCGCCGGAGGAAAAGATCCGTTATCAAGCGAAGTAATCCTCAGCAGCCAGATATACGAGATATGTAGACTGAGCGAGAGCGATCATAGGCTGGGTAGCCTTGTCGGACTCGAGAGCCTTGTAGCTGTAGCTCAGGATGCTGTAATCGACCTCGAAGCTGTTGGTACCGTCGGTGACGACGAACTTGTAGGCATGGTCGTAATCCTTGATCTCGATGCCGGTGACCTTAACGTTGTACTTCACGGAGCTGACTTTGACAGGCTCGACTTCCTTGCCGTCTACGTAGAACTTGTAAGCGGAAACGTCGGTGCCTTTAGCGAAGGTGAAGTACTTGTTAAGTACCAGTTTAGCAGAGTAGGTCACGGCAGCAGTTTCGCTGACGAGAGTCTCGAGGTTGTTGTTCTCACCGTAAACGGGAGCGTAATCCTCAAGGTCTTCCAGCGTTACTTCGGCGACAGCGTCGCTGACAGCCAGGCCGTCCGCCTTGTAATCGAACTTGATCATAGCGGCGGTGCCGTAGTCTTCGAACGCTTCGGCAAGAGCCACCATCTTAGGATTGGTGGATTCCTTAGCCAGTTCGAGATAAGCGGCCATGCTGAATACGTAACCGGTATCGGTGACGTTGTTGCCTTCTTTATCGTACAGAGTGATGAGGTTGCCCTCTCCGTTTTTGACGCGGAGCACCATATCGTCGCGGTATTCTTTGAGGTCAAAGCTCTTGGTGATCTTATAACGCTCGCCGGATACGCACTCGGAAAGAAGGTACTCGTAATCTACTCCGTTGAACGTCACGACAACGTACGCGTCTTCGTCAAGCAGCTCTTCAGCGATCTTAAGCATGAAGTTGACTCCCAGCTCTTCGCCGAAGTTAGCGCTTCTGCCGTTGATCCTGGCGATGCCGACAACGTCCTCGTAAGTGTCGCTGTACTCAATGCCATCGACCTCTACGTAAGCAACGAAAGCAACGGTGTCCTCACCCACTTCTTCTCTGATATCCACGTCTTCGAACGTGAGTTTGGAATCGCCGAAGGAGCAGGTCAGCACCACGTCAGCGTGGAGCCCGCCGTTGTCATCGGTGTACCAGGTCCACTCAGCATCGTACTCATGTACGGCGTGATAGGTGGAAGCGGCACCGAGGATGACGGTCTCTATGACCTGCTGACGGTCGTCTTCGTTGATGTCTTCTGTGGTAATGAACAGAGTGCCGGTGCTGCCCATAGCGAACTTCAGGGTCAGTATAGGCTCGTCAACGTCGATACCTTCAAGGTCAACGAACGCGAACGCGTAAGTGGTGTAGGTAACGTCATCGGAAACTTCTCCGGTCTCTCCGCTCGCCGGTGCGGCAATAGGAGCAGAAGCGGTCCCGATCACAGGGTTAAGGGTAACTTTCTCATTCTCGTCGATCAGAGCGGAAGAAGAGTACTGGGTATGTCCGACAGCGGAAACAAGTTCTGCGGTATCGGGGATATCCACGTAGATCTTGCCGTTCTTGGAAAGCTTGTCGGCGCGGATCTCGACGGTAACTTCGGTGACCGTCTTCTTGATCTCGTCGGCAGGCCTGGATCCGCTTGCAGCGTTGGTAAGGCTCAGGCCGCGCTTGAATTCCTCGGCGGACTTGGTAGGCACACCGGAGGTGATTCCGGCATATCTGCCGATGATGGAACCGGTCTCGTCGCCGGTGTCGCCGGGAGTTTCAATTTCGGCTTCGATAAGCTCGAAGAGACCGCCCACAGGCCATACACCATCGTTGAAGCGTCCGATAGAGGCAGCAGTCATATCCTCGGAGCTGAATTCATTGACCATAACGAGTTCAACGTAATCGTCAGACTTATTGAAGCGGCTCCAGTATACGTTGTCCTCTTCAGCATCATAATAGAGTGACTGCCAGTAGTAAACGTCGACGCTTTCTCCGATCTTGGCTACTTTAACAGGCGCGGTGTTGGTGACTGAACTGCCTCTCGTATAGAACGCCATCTCATAGAGATAACCGTCGGTGTCAACGATGAGCACGTAGTCGCGCATCCTGCCCTGTACGCTCAGCTGTCCTTCGAAGGCGATACCGGCAACGTAAGCGCCGTTAAGGTAACGGGAAAGGTCAACATAAGTGGTGTACGCACCGGTCGCGGCATTGAGAATCATAATGTACGGACCATAAGAACCGTAAACCAGAGTTCTCTGAGCATTGCTCGTGGAAGGAGCCATGCAGAAGTCGGTCACGAATGCGCTGCCGAGTTCGGTGAACGTCCAGGTCTCGGGATCCACGGAATACCATACGCCGTCATCCGTATCAGGATCGTAGGACGAAGCATAGAGGACGCCGTCAGAACCGTAAGCCATATTGCAGACCAGAGCAGGAACGTCGCCTTCAGCGGTCAGTTTTTCGTACTCAGGTAAGTCGAGGATATCGAATTCGGATACCCAGATCGCGCCTTCCTCGTCCCAGACGAGTCCGTTGAGATCCTTGTGGATCGTCTTGACGGTGATATCGGCATAACCGATGGCAGTTTCATCCATAGCTGCGCAGGCAGCGACGCGAGCCGTAACGACAGGTTCATCACCGGTATAAACGCTGGTGACAACACCGTTCTCATCAACGGCAACTACGTCTTCGTCAAGAGAGTACCAGAAGACCGTCTCATCCTCGTAGCCCCAAGGATATACGGAAGCGGAAAGTTTAACGGAAGATCCGTTAATGATGACTGCCTCCTCGGGCTCCACGACTACTGAAAGCTCGGGATCCTCGAGTTCCTCGGGATTGAGGTTGATCTTGTAAGTGGAAAGGTTGGCGGCGTAGTCGTATACCTCGACGAGGAGGTGAGGCGCGACCTCTCCGCCGTCGAATATTTCGTCAAGATAGAAGGGGTAGTCGACCTGCTCGCCCTTGCGGATCTCGGGAATGGAACCGTAAGCGCCAAGGTATTCGCCGTCTTCGGTATATAGAGCGACCGCAGCGATGTACTGGTCATCATGAGCCGACAGAACGAGAACTAACCCATCGTCTTCATCCTCGTCGCACTCTGCCCCTACGATGAACGGAGCTTCGTTATCGTAAACCACGGGCAGAGAGTAGGTGGTGCCTTCCTTGCTGACTTCATCCCAGAGGACGTTGCCCTCTTCATCGATGTAATACTCAGGGACAGCCTGGATATTCAGCGTGAAGGATTCGCCCTGCTTGAAGATGTTGGGCATGAAGTTCAGTCCGTTGGTGCTGGAAGTATTGAACCAGCGTCCGTTGTTGGGATTGTAGTATGCTGCATATTCGGCGCCAAGCTCGTCTTCGTAAACGATCTTTCCGTACTTATTCTCAATGTAGAAGCGGACAGCTCCCGCGTTGCGGATAAGGCTGTAATAAGCGGATTTGATCATCGTGTCGGCGTTGACGGCGTTGCGGTCTTTCAGATAATCTTCTTCCATCATCGGGTTGCCGCCCAGCAGGTAAATGCTGCTGGAGTCGGGATACTTGATAAGGAAGGACTCTCTGTAAAGAGCCTCGGAACCGTCCGCATTGTACATATAAGGAGGATATACAACTTCGTCATTAAGGACATCGGTGTATCCGGTCTTATCGAACATGGAAGATGCGGACCAGTCGCCGTAGAATCCAAACACGGGGATGGAGTGGCGAACGCCCATGGCTCCGTCTTCGGAATCGCCTTCGTAAGCGAAAATGTAACCTTCGAGGTAGTTGCCGTTGATCTCTTCAAAGACGCCAAGTTCTTCTTCGAGGTTGGAGATCTCGAGGACGACCTGCACGGTCTGGCCTGCCTCGACTTCGAGAGCGGCTCCGCCCAGAAGCTCGAAAGCGAGACGTGCGTCGTATGTATCGATATCTTCGTCGCCGTCAAAGTCGGCAAAATAATCGAGACCGTTGAGATCCAGCTCGTAGTCGATGGTGTAGTCCAGCAGGCGCTGAGCGTCGAGGGTGTTGGCAACTCCGTCGCCGTTGAAATCGTAGAGCATATTGTCAGCCACTGCGATCTCTTCGTCATCTACGTACCACGTAAGTATGGGATAGATGGGAGCGGTGCCGGTGACACGGAAAAACTCTTCAAAGTTCTGCGTGAAGAACTCGGCTCCGAGATAGTAAGAAACCGTTTCGTCAGAGTAGTTGTGGATAGAGAATACAGCGTATGCTGCGTCGTCGGTAAACGCGCCGAGCTCGACTTTGACTTTTCCGTCGGCAATAGAAGCGGCGGCAGACAGAGGAGCCGTTTCAGCGACTTCGTCCACGGTGATGTAGGACTTGGCCGCAGCGGCAGAGTTGACGTCGACAAGACCCGCGCCCTGCTGCATCACAGGATAGTAGGATGCGGTAAGGGGATCTTTCTGAGGAGCGGCAGTAGACATAAGAAGGCTGTTGATAAGCTTTCTCGGGCTGATATCCAGCTTCTCGGCAAGGCCGGTCTCACGGATGTACTGGCCCATAACGGCGGCAATACCGGTGATCTGAGGAGTAGCCATCGAGGTACCGGACATGCTCTCGTAGTTGTCGTGGCCGGTCACGTTGCCGTGGTCGCCGTTGACGGAGAAGATGTTTCCGCCGGGAGCGGAGATCTCAGGTTTCAGAGTAAGGTCTCCGGGAACGCCCCAGGAGCTGAAGGAGCTCATAGCGGCTTCGCCCTGGCCGGAAGCGCCGATCGTGAAGTAACCGGTGTAGTAAGTTACGCGGCCGGAAGTATGCTGTTCGCCCATCTCCATAAGGAAGCTGCCTGCAGTCTGGGTAATGGCCGCGGCGGGAATGGTGGTCTCGAGTCCGGAGAGGACCATACCGAAGTTGCCGGCCTGGTTGTTATAAACGATGCAGCCGATGGCACCGTACTGTGCAGCGCGGTTGATCTTAACAGCGAAGTTGATGTTTCCGCCGCGGGAAACCACGGCGACCTTGCCTTCGAGTTCTTCGGCAACAGCCCGGAAATCGGCATCGGTGCCGTAACCGGCTATAAGTACGTATTCCTGCTCGCCCGCGATGGTGGACATCGGATCGTTACCGTATCCCGCAGACTCGTTCAGCATGTAGCCGTACCTTTCGCCGTCGATATCGACAGCCATGTAGCTGTATCCGCCGTTGTCGACTGAAGCGACGGTAAGAGCTACGGCATAGGAACCGGGGCTGCCGGCGGTGTCGTAGTTCACGTCATCCCAGTACAGATCACCGTAGTATGTTTGCTCTGCCCAGTAGGAGTTGTTGCCGCTGGCGATGGCGACTACGGTGTCGGAATCGGCGTAGGAATTGAAAATGTCGGCATAGAGCTCGTCCGCGGCCGTACCTGCGGCAGCGCTGCCCAGAGAAAGGTTGACGGCGTCCGCGCCGAGAAGGATGGCATCTTCGATAGCTACAACGTAGTCGGAATCGTAAGCGCCGCCGTTCTTGCCGAACACTTTCATGACCATGATCTGAGCGTCGGGAGCCTGGCCTACGGTACCTACAGCTTCAACGGATTCAACGAATCCGCCTTCGCCGTCGGGAATGTAGCGGTTGCCGGCGGAAATACCGGTAACGTGAGAACCGTGCTCGCCCTGGCCGTCATTCTTATGAGTGACGTCGAGATCGTTGTCAACGTAGTTTGCGCCGAAGGGGATCTTGGAAGAGATGTACAGATCCTCGGCGGTGAGTCCGGAGATCCTGCCTTCGCCTGCGATATGGAGCTGATCGATAACAGCTTCGATATCGTCGACGGTGAGAAGGTCAACTTCCTTGCCCGTCTCTTCAAGAGCGTACTCGAACGCTTCCGCGTCGAACATCTCGTGCTCGACGTCAAGGCCGGTGTCAACGATGGCAACGATGCTTCCGGCGCCGGTGTAACCCTCAGCCCAAAGGGCGGGAGTACCGGTCATAGAAGTGGATGTAGCCATTTTAACTTCATCGGCCACAGGCGAGTATTTCGTCTCGATGACGACTTTCTTAACGCCTGCCACGTTTCTGATCGCCTCGATCTTGTCGAAAGGAACGTTCGCCGAGATGATATTCCCGGAGATGGTGATGTTCCAGACAACATCGAGCTCTGCGCCGCCTAAAACTTCGTTGGAAATCTTGGCTGCGAGAGCATCCTGCTTCGCGCGCAGTCCTTTGCTGTAGTTGACTGCGGCGGTGTTGGCGGCAATGTTATAAGTGGAAAAACCTTTGTCCATAACGGACAGCTCATCGAGTACGATGGAAACACGGACGTTTCCGTCAACGATGTAATTTTCCGCAAAAGTGTTTGCCGCTTCCTTGGTTGCAAAGTACAGGCCGCTGCCGTTGTTGTTCACTTTCGTGAAGCTGACGTTTTTCTTTCCGTCTGCGGCATAAGCCCTTGAACTGGTGAGAATGGTACCGCTAGCAAGACCAACGATCATAGCGACCGCCAGCAGTATCGATAACGTTCTCTTTAAGAACTTGCTTTGCATTTTTGCGTCTCCTTCCATTCTGCTTTATTTGTAATTGTTTTTAATCAAAAACTATACGTGGGTATTTTACATTTTTTGCCACAGGAATTTCAAGAGGTTTCACGAAAAAAATGAGATATTTTTTTCGCTTTTTTTCGCGTTTCCCGGCTTCCGTACCTGTCTCGGACGCCGCCGGAACGGCCCGTTTCTAATATAGTCCGGCACAGGCCGGCCTCAGGTTTCACTTCGCGCAGTCGCCCGCCCGGACGGTTTTTGCAAAATTCCGCCGCAGGGTATATAATGCGAAGGCAAAAATAACTAACGTTTTATTGAAAAGAAGTTGACGATGGAAAGAACAAACGCTGCCGCAGACGCGGCCGGAGAAAACAAAACAGCGATCACGGCGAAGCGGCCCTGGGCGCCCTTCCTCGGCGAGATCCCCCTGTCTCTCGATTATTTCGAGGGCACTATGTATGAAATGGTATCAAGGACCGCCGCAGAAGGCCCGGAGGATATCGCCTTCGATTTCATGGGGCGCCGTACGACCTATAAAAAAATGCTGGTCAATATCGACCGCTGCTGCTCTGCCCTCGCCTCCATAGGCATCGTTCCCGGCGACCGGGTGACAATTGCGCTGCCCAACTGCCCCCAGGCCATATATATGCTGTACGCCGTCAACAAGCTCGGCGCCGTGGCGAACATGGTCCATCCCCTTTCCGCCGAAAAAGAGATCCAGTTCTATCTGAATGCTTCTCACAGCAAAGCGGCGGTGACGCTGGACAGATTTCTTTCCAAATTCGAGGCCGTCCGTTCATTCACGGACCTGAGGCACCTGATCGTCGCCAGGATAAGCGACGAACTTGACCCGCTTAAGAAGGCCGGATACGCCCTGACCGCCGGAAGAAAAGATCCCGTGATCCCTAAGGACGGTTCGGTCATATCATGGAAAGATTTCATAAAACGCGGCGCGGCTGCAGGCGGCGCGGCGGACGATGGCGCGGCGGACGTGCGGCGCGGCCCGGACGATCCGGCGGTGATCCTGTATTCAGGAGGCACCACGGGCACGACTAAAGGCATCGTGCTCACCAATAAAAATTTCAACGCACTTTCGGACCAGGTGAGGGCGGCCAATCCCATGTTCCGCAGAAAGGACAGGATGCTCGCGGCAATGCCTCTTTTCCACGGCTTCGGCCTGGGCGTGTGCATCCACACGATGCTTACCCAGGGAGGCGAATGCGTGCTAGTCCCCCGCTTCACTCCAAAGAGCTACGGCATGCTGATCACGAAGCGGCGGTGCAACTTCATTGCCGGAGTGCCCACGCTGTACGAAGCGCTGCTCAGGGAGCCGGGAATGAAGGGCTCGGATATGAGCGCCTTAAAGGGCGTGTTCTCGGGCGGCGACTCGTTGTCCGTTGAACTTAAAAAGAAACTCGACCGGTTCCTGCAGGAGCACGGCTCTTCCGTTACCGTACGGGAAGGTTACGGTACCACAGAGACCGTGACTGCCTGCTGCCTCACTCCGCCTCATATATACAAAGAAGGCAGCATCGGGCTCCCCTTTCCTGATACTTATATAAAAATAGTGAAGCCGGGCACTGATATCGAGCTCGACTACGGTGAAGAGGGAGAGATACTGCTGGCGGGTCCCACTGTTATGAAGGAATATATGGACGATCCCTCGGAGACCGCCGAGACGCTCAGGCGCCACGCAGACGGCCTTATCTGGGTATACACCGGCGACCTGGGCACTATGGACGAGCAGGGCTTCATATATTTCCGCGGCAGGGCCAAGCGAATGATTGTCACTTCTGGGTACAACGTATACCCCGGACAATTGGAGAACATACTTGACGCCCATCCGCTGGTCCAGATGAGCTGCGTAATCGGCGTCCCCGATCCTATAAAAATTCAGAAGGTCAAAGCGTTCGTAAAGCTCAAGGCAGGCATCGGTCCCGACAATGAAACGAAGCAGAAGATAATGGATTACTGCCGCCTGAACATTGCCAGGTACGCCATGCCCTACGATATCGAATTCCGTGACGACATGCCCAAGACGCTTGTCGGAAAAGTGGCATACAGGATACTGGAAGAGGAAGAACTGGCCAAGACGTCCGGAGATTCCGGAGATGCAGGAAAGGACGGCAGCAGATGAGACCGCGCAGCAAAAAGCATTTCGACGAACGTTACAGCCGCGTGAGCCCCCTTCTGGCTGCGGAGCCCGAAACGCTCCGGGGACGGTGGCTGGAAGCTTTTCCATCTCCCGATACCGGAAAGCCCAGGGACCGTCTCTGCCTGGAGATAGGCTGCGGCAAGGGCGCGTTCATAAGCGGCATGTCGGAGGCTCATCCCGGAGATCTGTTCGCGGCAATGGAGATAGTCCCCACCGTCATATTGATGGCGATGGAAAAGATATATAAAGATGACGGGTCCGCCGACAACGGCAACGTCCGCTTCATATGCGGCGATGCCAGGCAGGTGGATCGATATTTCGCCGAAAACGAGCTCGACGCGATCTTCCTGAATTTTTCTGACCCCTGGCCCAGGCCCAAGCACGCCAAGAACCGCCTCACCCATCCCGCCTTCCTCGAAAAGTACAAAAAAATGCTGAAGCCCGGGGGCGTTATCCGCCAGAAGACCGACGACCGGCTGCTGTTCGATTATTCCTGCGAAAGGCTGAAAGAGTGCGGTTTCGAAGTGACCGTGCACGAGACGGTGCCGGAGGACAACATATTGACGGAATACGAAGCCAAATTTATAAGCCAGTCTCTGCCCATATACCGGTTGACCGCTGTAAATGTAAAGCAATACTGAGATAATGATGTCGTCCCTGCGGGACTAATTGAGGAAGAAATAAATTCCGTTGTATTAGTGGCAGATTATTGGAGTGTAGAACCAAAATTCAACTTGTCAAAATAAGAAAAACCAATGCCTCGCGGATTTTCTCCCGGGGGGCATTGGGACAATTGACGTAATTATGATTCGAGGTGTTTAACGGTATCAGGTTCTTTCATATCTGTTTACGCCTGATTAATCCGCTTTTTCATATCAGCGTCAGAAACAAAATCGATGCCGTCACTCTTTTCCAGATACGGTAAAACTCATGACCGAGGACCATTCGCCCGCGCGCGACAGGGCGAAAGGCTCGACGCCTACCGAAAGACCGGGTGAACCTGAATAGTCCACGTTATACAGCGAACTGACTCTGGTGCCTGATGCGGTTGCGGTCACGTTGCCGTTCAAACGGAAAGTCACAACGTTTTTTCCGTCTTTTTCCGGATCATAGGATATCGTGAATTCGCCTTCTTCAAGCCACGTATAATCGCCTTCAAGACCTCCTGTCCATTTCCAGTCGCTGCCGCCTTCTCTGAAAGCGTTGATATAATCCTGCTGCGTCCAGGTAACCTTGTGGCCGCCCAGGTTGAACTTGTAAGTTCCGCTTCCGGTCATTGTTTTCATATCTATGTGACCGGCAAATACGACCCTGTTGCTGCCGTCGCTTCCCGTGTCGACGCTGAAATCTCCTTTATCATCCACCTTGATCTTTTCGAGTGCTTTTTTAACTATTTCTCTCAGCTGTTCATCAAATTGCAGAGTGACCGTTCCGGCAACAGTAGATGTACTGTCATTTGCCATATGAACAGTCAGTGAACAGTCTCCGTCGCAGCAGTATACCCGATACGACCAGAAAGCATTAATTGAAAGCTTGCCGACCTTTTTCAGCTTAAAGCCTTCCTTCAGAAGACCGTATTCGTCCAGATCGTCAAGAAGGTTTTCAACGGCAACGTTTTTTTCGTTATTCGCCGCGTATCCGACCCACCAGTTGATCACGTCGCCGTAGTTGAAGCTCCCCGCTTTTGTCGTTTCGGCGATTTTTTTCTCGTCGACAAACTGAGAGACAAATTGTCTGACGTTTATCAGTCTCTGAAGTCTCGCCGTAACGTTATAGTCGCCGGCGCTTTCTTCACGGAAGAATTTCCGGGCGTCCGAATTAAGAGATGAAAGAGCGCCGTTGGTCGTTGAAAGCATCGTTTCGATAATGACTTTCTCGTCCTTCTTGATTTTTTCCGCCTCTTTTTCCTGCTGTACGCGCAGTTCAAAGTATTCCATAAGTCCGGCTTCGGCGCGTTTTTCAAACTCTTCACGGAATCTTGGCGGCAATTCCTCGTAACTTGAGTAAGGCCAGCCGTACGTTTCGCAGATTTCGGCAACTTTGTCGAGTTTATAGAATCTGCCCACGCCTTTTGCCATGGTAAAACCGCTTGAAGTGTTGAGATAAGTCAGAAATGATTTTCTGTTTTGAGAAATGACTTCGTTTCCCCAGACGTCCTCGGCGCCGTTTTTATAGATCTGATACAGTTCTTCTATCTGATTGGATTTCCAGTATGTGAACGCCAGGTTTACCGAAGAGCCCAGCAGCGCGACCGCTTTTGTACTGAGCTCAACAGCAGGATGGATACCCTGCATAATGTCTCCGAGTTCCTTCATGGCGCCTGGCGTATCTCCTCCGGCAAAACAACCGGCCATCCTGGCGATACCGCTGGAGCTTGAAAGGAGAGTCTCGGTCGTACTTCCGGCAAATTCGCTGCCTAAAACGTCGTCGAGACGGTCGGAAAACTTCAGCTCGTCCCAGCCGTTCATTAAAGCGTCGTTGATGGCGTCGTTCAGTCCGTTGAGAGCCGCTTCGCCGTCGCCGTCGTAGTAACCGCGGGCAAGAGTCGACACGTATTTTGTTCCCATCTCGATATAGCTCGCGTTGTCTCCGGTGAAGCGTCCGCCGAGAAAATTGACGGTACTCTGGACAAGATCCGCGGCTGCCTGCTTTGTCAGTCCCATAGCCTCGACCTTCGCGCGGACGTAAGGCTCAAGATCCGCCGCGGCCTTTTTGCTCTGTCCTCTGTTTACCGCGAGCTGCGTGCAGTAGCTGTCAAGGAAAGCGTCGATCTGCTGTTCTGTTGTCGGCTTTGAAGACCACCAGAGCGAGAAATGAGGAAGATTCAAAGTCATCGTTCCGTTCTCGGGATCACAGCTGTCCGGGAAGAAATATCTGACTTCCTTTTTTTCCTCATCGTAATAACCGAAAAGACATTGCTCCGGGCTCGCCCCTTCGGGCATAGGGAGAGTAAGCTTTATGTCCTTGTCGAAGATCGAACCGTCATATCCTTCGCAGTTTATTTTTACCGGCGATATTACAAGCTCGGTCTTGCCGGCGTCGAGAGCTTCTTTCGGAAGCAGATCCGAAGCAGATATTATCTCTATTTCAACGTTTTCGGAAAACGTTTCTTTGCCGACCGTGAGTTCGCATCCGTTTTCCTTAACGCTGCCGAGACGCGTTTCCGATCCGGCGGACACGGTCGTCTTTGACACGCCTTCAGCCTTTTGTACTTTTACCTTTTTTGAAGAGCCCCGGTTGAAAGAGCATCCGCTCATGGCAGATACGATTAGAATCAACGCCAGACCGACCGATAGGGTTTTTAATGATTTATTCATTGCTTATCTCCTGTTTTTCTTGTATAAAATGAATTGTAGTTGTTTTTTAAAAACGCTGCTCGCGCCTGCTTTTGATAGCCTTAATTCTTGAAAGAGGCGGAATCATCATGGTGAGAAGTTTAACAATTATCTTTATGACTGTTATCCCTTTCGATGTGTTAACAATATTAACCCATATTTTTTTACCAAGTATTTGCCGAAATGTCAATACATACGCACACAAAACCATTACAAATACCATACAAATCCACATTTCAAGGAGGTGAAACACACAATGAAAGCTGAAAAGAGAGCAGACTGTTTTCTTGTATTTCCTCATCTTTATGCTATCTATTAGTGAGCAACGCGAACGGCATCATTGCCGAAGGCAACATCATTTGCCCGTCAGGGCAGGCATCATGTGCGAAGCACGCATCATTGCTTTAGAGCACAATCTCTCCGAACAAGGTGTAATACAGATCGCCGGGCACCACCGTAATGGAGCAGCTGGCTTTATGCAAGTACGCCTCGGTGGCAACGTCCGTGAGCGCCGCGGCAAACTTGCGGCTCAGTTCCTTGGAATCTCCCGAACCTTCAATGATGTAAACGGTAAATTTAAAAGGAACGACTCTGCGCATGCCGGCTGTTTCAACACCCTGCTCCAGTTCCAGGAGCCTGGTCTCGACCTGCTCCGGGCCGTTGATGATGAAGCCGTTCTCCACCTCGCCGGAAGCGATGGCGGCAGACAGTTTGGCGATGACCTCCGCCTTGGCGGCGGCAACGGCCTGATCGTGATATTCCATAGTCTGTCCTGCAGGCGCAGGAAGCTCGGTATCCGGGCTGTGGTCCCTGCCGATCTCGGATTCGGTCACAAGGAAATATTTGAACGTAAGATTGCTGCCGTCAGGATAATCGGAATGGCCTCCCACCAGCGCGTCGCCCAGCATGGAGTCCACGTAATACCAGGCATTGCCGAGGTTGACCGCGTTCCAGTAATGGGTGCTGCCTCCGACTTTGCCGCTGAGGAATTGAACGGGTATGCCCAGCTCGGTCATAAACACGTGGAACAGTTCCGCGTAACCCTGGCTCGTTGACTTTCCCGTCTCCAGCAGAGACCTTAAGTGCAGCGATTTCAAGGTGCTGTCGAAGGCGATATTCCGCACCATCCACTCGTGTATCTGCCTTATCTGTTCCTGAGCCGGCAGACTGCGGTCAACGTTTGCGAACAGGATGTCGTCGATCTGCTTAAGTTCCGAGCCGGATCTGACGTACTGTACCTGGGTATAAGTGAGACCCGCGAGACCCACGTACTCTTCCTGAGGGTCTTTCGTGGGTTCGGGAGTCTGAGTTGCCGGAACGTCGCTGGCAGGAGCGTCCGTGCCTGGAACGCCGGTGGAAGATGGTCCGGCGGTAGGCGTGGAGCCATGCTGGCCGGAGTCGGGCGTAGCGGTTTCCACAGGTACTTCGGTCACCCGTGCGGTGGGAGTGGTGTCGATGCCTATTTCAGACGGATCGTCGGTCTTTGTCGTCCCCGAAGAAGCGGTGGGATCGTTGACGCCGGAAGTGGGATACGCGTCCGTGGCAAGCGGATCCTCCCAGCCGGGAGTGGCGTCTCCTGTCCCGGCGGTGGCCGAAGCAGGGGCAGAAGTCGGGTCGTTCACGTCGGGGCCGTTGTCCCCCGCACACCCGTGAAGGCACAGCGCCGCGGCAACAAGCACCGCGGTCAGCAGCGTCAGCGTCAATATATCGATCTTGCGACAGTTTATGCTCTTTCTCATTTTCCTTCACCGATCCGCCCTCAGGCGGCAATAAGATCTGGCAAGCACGACGTAAGCCGGGTTCTGTTTTAAACGGTCATCTATCTGCGAAAACGCGTTGCCGCGCCTCTTTAGCCACCTTTGAGACTGTCGGGCCAACTAAGCGTCTCTTATGCGGTGTTGCTCCGGATGGGGTTTACACAGCCCGTCCTGTTACCAGGGCGGCGGTGAGCTCTTGCCTCGCCTTTTCACCCTTACCCGGACTGATCCGGGCGGTTATTTTCTGTTGCACTTTCCTTGAAGTCGCCTTCACCGGCCGTTAACCGGCATCCTGCCCTGCGGAGCCCGGACTTTCCTCAGGTACGTCCTTTCGTCGTGTACCCGCGACCGTCTGGCGTACTTGCCTCTGGGGATTATATCATAAATACTTCTCAATTGGAACAATCGCCGGTAATTTTTAAAAAATATCGAAAAAATGTTGCCGGGGAGGTGGTTTTAATGTTGTCCCCCGGTGAAAAATATGATAGAATACCTTTAGGTGTCGGACTGTCTCAACCGGAAAAACGGCCGGGTGTGTTTTCTGACTCTCTGAAGCGAAAGATAAAAGGCGCTCTCCGGAGCCACTGAAAGGTGATCGATCTTGGAAAAATTTGTGATCGAAGGCGGGATCCCCCTTCACGGTGATATATACGTCAGCGGAAGTAAAAATGCCGCCGTGGGAATACTGCCCGCGGTGCTGCTTTCCGATTCTCCCTGCACCATAGAAAATCTCCCCGATATCGTCGACGTCAGGCTCATGATAGAGATCCTGGAGAAGATCGGCGTTGACTGTGTGTGGATAGATCCCGAGACCGTGCGTCTGGATCCTGCGAAGGTCAATTCTTCTTCTGCCCTCTACGACGTGGTAAGCAAGCTGCGCGGTTCCTATTATCTTATGGGCGCCCTGCTCGGCAGGTTCGGCAAGATGGAAGTTTCCCTTCCCGGCGGCTGCAATCTCGGCGCCAGGCCCATCGACCAGCACTTAAAAGGCTTCCAGGCCCTGGGCGTGGATATCAACACCCAGTTCGGCGCGGTCAAAGGCGTTGCCAGGGATCCCGACGGCAAACTCACCGGTGCGAATATCTATCTCGACATAGCTTCCGTGGGCGCTACGATCAACCTGATGCTGGCCTCCGTCAAGGCCACCGGTCAGACCGTCATCGAAAACTGCGCCAAGGAGCCCCACGTAGTCGACGTGGCCAACTTCCTTAACGCCATGGGCGCCAACGTCCGCGGCGCCGGCACGGATATCATAAAGATCACAGGCGTTCCCTCCCTTCACGGCGGAGTCAGTTATTCCATCATCCCCGATCAGATCGAAGCGGGAACTTATATGGTTGCCGCGGCGGTGACCGGCGGAGACGTGACGGTACGCAACCTTATTCCCCGCCACCAGGAATCTCTCACGGCCAAACTGGAAGAGATGAACGTGGGCGTGGAGGAAGGCGAAGACTGGATCAGGATATATAACAAAGGCGAGATCCAATCCGCCAACGTCACGACTCAGGTATACCCCGGCTTCCCCACCGATATGCAGCCTCAGATAGCCGTGCTGCTGACGCTGGCTTCCGGAGCCAGCCAGGTCACCGAAAGCGTCACCGGGTTCCGGTTCCAGTACACCGAGGAACTGAGACGCATGGGCGCCGATATAATGGTGAACGGCAAGACCGCTTCAATAAAAGGTATCGAGGGGCTGAAAGGCGCCCAGCTGAGGTGCCCGGACCTTCGTGCCGGAGCCGCGCTGATAATTGCCGGACTGGCCGCCGAAGGGCTCACGGAGGTCCAGAACATATACTGCGTTGACCGCGGATACGTGCGCATCGAAGAGAAACTGAGAAAACTCGGCGCGCATATTGCCCGCATACACGATTCGGAGAGTCAGATCTGAATGATTAAGTTTTGCACGCTTTCCAGCGGAAGCAGCGGCAATTCGGTCTTCGTCGGCAACGACAGGGCGAAGCTGCTGATCGACGCGGGAGTGACCGCCAAGACCATAGCAACTGAATTGAGGGCTGTCGGAGAAGATCCGGCGGCCATTGATTATATTTTCGTGACTCACGAGCATATCGACCACGTGCGGGGCCTGGGCGTAATGTCCAGAAAGTTCGGCACCAGGATCTGCGCCAACCGCCGCACCTGGAAAGCCATAGGCGATTCCGTAGGACCCATCGATCCGGACCGCAGGCTGGTCCTGGAGGATTTCCCCGGAGAGATCTGCGCGGGAGACCTCAGCGTAAGCTATTTTTCTATTTCCCACGACGCGGCGGACCCGGTGGGATACTGCGTTTCCGACAGGAGGCGCAAGATCACCGTGGCAACGGACACCGGCGTCATCTCCCCCGAGGTGAAAGAGTATTTCAAAGGCAGCAGCGCCGTATTGATAGAATCCAACCACGACCTTGAAATGCTGAAATACGGACCATATCCGCCCTATCTTAAAGCCAGGATCCGCTCGGACCACGGCCACCTTTCGAACGTTGCCTGCGGAGAACTGGCGGCGGAGCTGGCGCTTTCCGGCACCAAGGCCATCATCCTCGGCCATCTCAGCACGGAGAACAACACGCCAGGCGTGGCTTACGATACGGTCCGGTCAACGATAGAGAGCGCGGGAGTCAGGATCGTGGAGCACGGCGACGTGGTGCCCCCCGACTTTTTCAACCCGGACAACGCTTCTTCTCTCACCGTTCCGGCTTCCTCCCCTTCCGTCTGCCTCATCGTGGCGCCCCGGTACGATCACAGCAAGGTGATACTCTTATGATCCGCTTCACTTTTTTATCCGTAGGAAAGCTTAAAGAAGAATATACAAAAAAAGCCATGTCTGACTACTGCCTCCGGCTCTCGCGGTACGGCACCGTTTCCAGCGTGGAAGTAGCGGAATCCGATATCGAGGGCGAAGGCGAGGCTCTCTTGAAAAAGCTCCCGGAACGCGCTTACGTGATCGTCCTGGACCTGCACGGAAAAATGATGAGTTCCGAAGAATTTGCCGCGAAGCTGGACCGGGAGACCGTATCCGGCGCATCCCACTTCGTATTCGTCATCGGAGGCAGCGACGGCATATCTAAAAAAGTCACGGACAAGGCAGATCTGAGGCTCTGCCTCTCACCCATGACTTTCACTCATCAGATGACAAGGGTGATCATCGCAGAACAGATCTACAGGGCAATGAAGATCAATTCAGGCGAGACGTACCATAAATGAGCCTGCGGATCAGCTAAATTGAGGCCTGGCGGCCTCAGCTAAATCGAAGCCTGCGGCTTCGGCTAAATTGCTCACTATCGTTCGCAGCTAAATTCCGCTTTGCGGAGTGATATTCGCCTGGCGGCGAGTGATATTGCCGCGTTGCGGCAGCTAAATTGTTCGCTGACGCTCACAGCTAAATTGAGGCCCGGCGGCCTCAGCTAAATCGAAGCCTGCGGCTTCGGCTAAATTGCTCACTATCGTTCGCAGCTAAATTCCGCTTTGCGGAGTGATATTCGCC
>JAEEGF010599241.1_pt1 | contig 66596 bp, 45 predicted proteins | sample 9134171 | NCBI WGS metagenome assembly JAEEGF01 (sample SAMN16246542, study PRJNA631951) | gut metagenome | biome: gut microbiome; feature: rumen; material: AP-attached | host: Bos | place: Iran: Karaj | collected 2018-10 | reverse complement strand
CGATGCCAGGAGCTGCCGTGTGGTGTACCGCGACGGCGACAAGGATGACCTCCGCTGCAGCGGCTTCGGTCCGCGCCTTGCCCTTTAGCTTCCTGTTGCAAAAAAGAGATGCAAAAAAGCGTTGTGTGTCTGCAATCCTTTTTGCACCGATACACATAGGGGCGCGGTCATCCTGACCGCATGAACGATGTTATCCATCTCCTCCGCAGCCCGTCTGTCCTCGGCTGGGTTTGTGGTCATCCCGACCGCACAATTAGACCGGCGCAGCACGGTCAGACTGTTGTTTATAGTTTTAAGTAGCCCTACGGATGTTTTTTTCATCCGTCTTCGGGCATTTTGCCCTCGACGGCTGGCACGGTCGGGACAACCATGCCCCCAGCCGAACCTTTCTGTGCTTCCACCTGCATCAGTTTTGTCAGTAGCAGAATTTGAATGTGATCCCACCCTTATCCTGTGATTTACAGAAGATATGTTTTGCAGTGCTTCGCACACGCTGATGCGGTCAAGATGACCGCACCCCCAAGTGGATGGGTTCAATGTGGCTGGTGTACTTCCTTTTTCTCAGAAAATTAACTCCAAATAAGAATTAACTCCATACAAAAAAATAGCCAATGAACCAGGACAGATCATCAAAGAAGGACATGCTTGCCGGCGACACGATGCTCAGCAACGGCAGGTACCGCATTGTCCGCCATCTCGCATCGGGCGGTTTCGGCAACACCTACGAGGCGGTAAGCACGTCTTTTGATGCGAAATGTGCCATCAAGGAGTTCTTTATGAGCGGCGTGAACCACCGTGACTACAACGCATATATCGTGCAAGTGAGTAACCCCATGATGAAATCCACGTTTGAGTTGGCAAAGGCGAAATTCAAGAAGGAGGCGCAGCGGATCTTCAAACTCCACAACGACCATATCGTGCGTGTGCACGACCTGTTCGAGGAGAATAACACGGTCTATTATGTGATGGACTATATTGAAGGCAATTCGCTCAGCCGGCTGATGAAGGCACAGGGGCATCCGTTCAGCGAACAGCAGTGCCGCGACTTCCTGATTCAGATGACCGACGCGCTTCGCTGCATCCACGCCAGTCAGATATGGCACATGGACATCAAACCGGGTAACATCATGATGGACGCGTCGGGCAGATGCACACTCATCGACTTCGGCGCGAGCAAGCAGACGGATATGGACAGCGTAGGCACCACCTCGTCTGTCATCGCCCAGACACCGGGATATGCGCCGATGGAGCAGGTGAACGGAAACAGAGACTACTGGGGGCCGTGGACCGACATCTATGCGTTGGGCGCCACGATTTACAACCTGCTCACCGGCAACCGCCCGCCGCTCAGCGACGATATCAGCGTCAGGCAGTCGCAGGCATTCTCCTTCCCCGATACGGTGTCGCAGCAGATGCGCAGGCTGGTCATCCACATGATGAGCCCGGTATATGTCAACCGTCCGCAAAGTGTCGATGAGGTGGAGGCGGAACTGAACAGGGTGGTGACGCCGCCCCCTGCTGACGATAATAATTCCACGGTCTATGGCAGTCTGGCAAATACGGTCTATAATCCTTCCAACCAGACAACCATAGCCCCGGTGACGGTTGCCGACGCCACTGTGGCTAAACCCCAGCCAAAGACATTCAAAGTGAAGGGCGTATCGTTTACAATGATTCCTGTGGAGGGCGGCACATTTACGATGGGAGCGACGGCTGAGCAGGGGATTGAAGCATTTGATGATGAGAAACCTGCCCACCGTGTGACGCTCAGCGGCTATTACATCGGTCAGACCGAGGTGACTCAGGAGCTCTGGCAGTCTGTGATGGGCGACAATCCTTCATGTTTCAAAGGTGCTAAGCTGCCTGTGGAACAAGTGTCCTGGAAGGACTGCCAAAAATTCATCACTAAGCTGAACAGCATGACTGGTCAACGTTTCCGTTTGCCCACTGAGGCAGAGTGGGAGTTTGCCGCAAGAGGAGGCTCCAAGAGCCGTGGCTACAAGTACGCAGGCAGCAACAATCTTATTGATGTGGCTTGGTATTGGCAGAATAGCGGTATGAAATTCCTTTCAGGCACAGATGATGATTGGGATTATGATAAGATTCAATCAAATAATTGCCAGACTCACAACATTGCCACAAAATCCCCGAACGAACTTGGCATCTACGATATGTCGGGCAATGTGTGGGAATGGTGCAGTGACTGGTATGGTGAGAATTATTATGCACAAAGCCCGTCTTTCAACCCGCAAGGTCCTTCGTCGGGCTCCAACCGTGTGCACCGGGGCGGAAGCTGGTACGGCCGCGCCAGGCGCTGCCGTGTGGCTCGCCGCCACGGCTACGCGCCTGACAACCGCGACGGCCTCCTCGGCCTTCGTCTTGCCCTTTAGTTCCCACTTCAAAAAAATATGGAGCTCAATTAAAGCCGGATTGGGTGTGATTTTAAGAGGGAAGCCCAAAAAATAAAAGGGCTTCCCGAAAGAAATCACACACAATACGGCGGAAAAAAAATGATGCAATTCGGCTGGGGGCATGGTCGTCCCGACCGTGTCAGACGTCGAGGGCTAAATGCCCGAAGACGGATGAAAACAAGAACATCCGCATGACTATTAAAAACTACAAACTATAAACTATCAACTACAAACCAAAATACGCCGGTTATTCCCCTCGTTGTTTCACTGGTTTCCGCAGTCCCTGGGCAAACACCATCGTTTTCACCTGCTCGATGCCGTCGTTCCATTTAGAGGCATAGAGGGCTGACAGCTCCGGTGCTTTGTCCGCCAGCCAACGCCACAGGGCGTAGGCGGTCAACAGGTCTTCCAGCAGACCATACAGTCCTTGGCTTTCATCTGAATTTCCACGACTTTCGTCCAAGCCGCCCTGGTTTTGGTTCAGATTGCCATGGCTCGCATCTGGAATATGGACTGTGGATTCCTCTGCATCCGGGTCAAAAAAGGGGGGAGGAAAATGGGGCGGATTCTGCCTCGTCCCGAAATGCCAGACGACGGTCTCGCTGCTGTATTTGCCCTGACTGCTCATCAGCGCGCTCAGCCGGCTCTCGGTCAGGTGGGCTCCCTCACGGATAAAGCTCTTCATCAGCTCGTTGTCGAATTCCCGGATCCGCAGTTGTCTGAACTTGCCCGCATACTGGCTTGAGAATACCTTCTCGTCGGTTGTGCCGCGGGCCGCGTCGCTCGCCTCCTGCGCAGCATTACGTCCGATATAGGCACTCTCCATCATGCAACGCTCAAAAATGTCCTGAAAATCGATGGTCATGGGATTTGTGTATTGTTTATATTCCGTATTTTTCTTGTTTCCGCTGCAAAGTTACGCTGAATTTTCGTCCGTTTCTGACGTTTTCGGAAAACGGTAAGCCTTTAAGTAAAGATAAAGCGAGCTAATCTTTACATTCGCTGCTCCAAAATTTGGTTTTTCGCTCACTTATTCGTAACTTTGCAAGTTCTAAGGCGATAAAAAGAAGAGAATGATAAAAATTAGGCATTTATTCCTCTTGACGGTTATGGTGTTGTTGTCGGTTCTGACGTTGAAGGCGCAGGAGGACAGCCGTCTGGATAAGGCGCAGGAAAACAGCAGCCTGGAACCGGAAATCGAGGAGGTGGGCGACACCACAGGCATGAACCTGCAGGTGACGCTTATCACTTGCGACCCCGGATCCGATGCCTATCAGATGTTCGGACATACCGCACTACGCATCCGCGACCTCAACAACCCGCTTTACGACTTCGCCTATAACTACGGGGTGTTCGACAGCCGACGCGACAACTTCATCTATTATTTCGTGAAAGGTGAGACCGACTACGTGCTCTCCGTCGATAAGGCGGCATATTTCCTCGGACGCTACAGCGAATACTACGGCATACCGATGCGTGAGCAGGTGCTCAACCTCACAGACGCACAGAAACAGGAGCTGACACGACTGCTGGAAATCAACGCACAGAAAGAAAACCGCACCTACCGCTATAATTTCCTCTACGACAACTGCACCACCCGTGCGGCGAAAATCGTGGAGAAAGCCGTGGAGCAGACAGGCGACAGGGTGGTGTATGCGAAGAAGGACGCTGACTATGAGCAGACCACCTTCCGCCAGATACTCCACAGATATACCGCACCGTCGCCATGGCTCGAGTTCGGCATCGACTTCGTGCTGGGCTCAGAGGTGGACAGCCCACGCACACAGGAGGAGCAGATGTTCATCCCGTTCATCTACGAGGCGGAGCTGGACGATGCGGTCATTCAGCATGCCGACGGCACACAGACGAAGATGGTGGAGGAAAAGACTACCATCCCGCCAGTCGGAACACTCGAGCAGACTGCCAACTTCCCCCTCTCACCGCTCGCCACGTTCCTTATCCTGCTGGTGTTCGTCTGCATCATGGCATGGGTGGACATCCGGAGAGGCAAGCTGTCAACATGGCTCGACATCACCGGCTTCTTCATCCGCGGACTGGCGGGGTTCCTCGTCGCCTTCCTCTTCTTTTTCAGCGAGCATCCGGCTGTGGGCTCCAACTGGCTCGTGGCGGCATTCAACCCCCTCGTGTTCATCATGATTCCCGACGTGGTGTTCTCCACATGGCAGAAGCGGTTCATGGCATGCGTCACCATCAAAGGCAGGCAGTACGACTGGTTTGAACTTGTCAATCTGTCAGTGCTTGTGTTTACACTCGCACTTTTTGTCGCGCCGATCCAGTCGCTCAATATCGCCATGCTGCCGCTGGTATTGACTTTGCTAGTAAGGTCAGTGACCCGTATCGTCGTTCTCGGAAAAATCTGTGGAAGGGGAAAAGATGTGAATAGTGAAATCTTGGAGCAGCGAGAGCAGAATAAGCTTGCTTAAATTCTGCCGAGTCGTGACAAGATTCTACGATGTGAAATCTTGGAGCAGCGAGAGCAGAATAAGCTTGCTTAAATTCTGCCGAGTCGTGACAAGATTCTACGAAGTAAATAGTGTATTTACTCTGTTAATGTAATCATGTCCTGATCTATGTTACAGTTTTACTTCCACTTTTACACTTGCACTCACTTCCGTTTAAGCAGTTCCTATAAATAAATCGTAAATCGTAAATTATTAAATCTTAATTATAAAAAAAATCGTAAATCGTAAATTATTAAATCGTAATTATAAATAAATCGTAAAATAGTAAATTATTAAATAGTAAATAAATATAATGGGTTTTACAAGTTTTATCAGCAAGCTTTTCGGCAACAAGGCGTCAAGAGACCTGAAGGCTCTCCGCCCGATTGTCGATAAAGTGAATGCCGTGTATCCTGGCATCGAACGGCTCACCAACGATGAGCTCAGGGCAAGGACGGCAGAGATTCGTGCCGACCTGCAGAAGATGGTGGAGCCGAAACGGAAAGAGATCGAGGCGCTCAACCAAAAAATCCAGGAGACCGAAATAGAGAAGAGACAGCCGATATTCAATGAAATCGACAAAATCGAGAAAGAGATTCTTGATATTTTTGAGGATGGGCTCAACAGCTATCTTCCCGAGGTGTTCGCTATTGTGAAGGAGACAGCAAGACGGTTCACAGAGAACGAGGAAATTGAGGTGACCGCCACCGACTTCGACCGTGAGCTCGCCCGTGACCACGATTTCGTGGAGGTGGAGGACGACAAGGCCATCTGGTTCAACTCGTGGGAAGCCGGAGGAAACGAGACGGTATGGAACATGATCCACTACGACGTGCAGCTTATCGGCGGTGCAGTGCTTCATCAGGGAAAGATTGCAGAGATGGCAACTGGTGAGGGTAAGACTCTCGTCGCCACCCTCCCTGTGTTCCTCAATGCGCTCACAGGCAACGGCGTGCATGTGGTCACCGTCAACGACTACCTCGCCAAGCGTGACTCCGAGTGGATGGGACCCCTCTATATGTTCCACGGACTCTCCGTCGATTGTATCGACAAGCACAAGCCTAACTCTGATGAACGTCGCAGGGCTTATCAGGCTGACATCACCTTCGGTACGAACAACGAGTTCGGTTTCGACTACCTCCGCGACAACATGGCGATGCAGCCGCAGGAGCTTGTGCAGCGCGCTCACAACTACGCCATCGTCGATGAGGTCGATTCCGTGCTTATCGACGACGCACGTACGCCGCTCATCATCTCCGGTCCCGTGCCGAAAGGGGAGGTACAGATGTTCGAGGAGTATTGCCCTATCGTGGAGAAACTCGTCGAGGCTCAGCGTAAGCTCACCAATGACTATCTTTCCACTGCCAAGAAACTGATTTACTCTGACAACCAAAAAGAGGTGGAGGAGGGATTCCTTGCTCTTTTCAGAGCCTATAAGGGTATGCCCCGCAACAATGCGCTCATCAAGTTCCTCTCTGAGGACGGTATCAAGAGCGGACTGCTCAAGACCGAGGCTATCTATATGGAGAACAACAACCGGCGCATGCATGAGGCCACCGACCCGCTCTTCTTCGTGGTGGAAGAGAAGTTCAAGCAGGTGGACATGACCGACAAGGGTAACCAGCTCGTGGCGAATATCGTGAAAGACGACAAGTTCTTCGTGCTGCCCGACATCACAGGACAGCTTGCCGAGCTCGATGCTCAGACCATGGATGAGGAGGAGCGTCTGGCGAAGAAAGATGCCATCATCCAGGACTATGCCATCAAGTCGGAGCGTGTGCACACCATGCAGCAGCTGCTCAAGGCCTACACCATGTTCATCAAGGACGACGACTATGTGGTGATGAACGGTGAGGTGAAAATCGTAGATGAGCAGACAGGACGTATCATGGAGGGACGCCGCTGGAGCGACGGACTCCATCAGGCGGTCGAGGCGAAAGAGCGCGTGAAGGTGGAGGCTGCAACACAGACTTTCGCCACCATCACCCTGCAGAACTACTTCCGTATGTATCATAAGCTCGCCGGCATGACCGGTACTGCCATTACAGAGGCTGGTGAGTTCTGGAATATCTACAAGCTCGATGTGGTGGAAATCCCGACAAACAAACCTGTGGCACGTATCGACATGAACGACCGTGTGTATCGCACGAACCGTGAGAAATACAAGGCTGTTATCGAGGAGATTCAGAAGATGATCGATGCAGGACGTCCGGTGCTCGTCGGTACCACATCCGTGGAGATTTCCGAGATGCTCTCTAAGATGCTTACCATGCGTCATATCCAGCATAACGTGCTCAATGCCAAGCTCCATCAAGCGGAGGCGGACATCGTGGCACAGGCTGGTCAGACATCCACCGTCACCATCGCAACCAACATGGCAGGTCGTGGTACCGACATCAAGCTCTCGCCCGAGGTGAAAGCGGCGGGAGGTCTTGCAATCATCGGTACGGAACGCCACGAGAGCCGCCGTGTGGACCGTCAGCTCAGAGGACGTTCAGGACGTCAGGGCGACCCGGGATCATCAGTGTTCTATGTGTCGCTTGAGGATAAGCTCATGCGTCTCTTCGCTTCCGAGCGTATCGCCAGCATCATGGACCGTCTCGGATTTAAGGACGGCGAGATGATAGAGCACCCGATGATTAACAAGTCGATTGAGCGTGCACAGAAGAAGGTGGAGGAAAACCATTTCGGCGTGCGTAAGCGCCTGCTTGAGTACGACGACGTGATGAACAAGCAGCGTAAGGTGATTTATGAACGCCGCCGTCATGCCCTTATGGGACAGCGTATCGGCATGGATATCTCCAACATGATATGGGACCGCGTGGTCAGAATTATGAGCAACAACGACTACGACGAGTGCAAAGAACGTTTCATCACCGTCTTCGCCATGGAATATCCGTTCACTGCCGAAGAACATGAGGACATCAGCCGCGACAACCGTGAGGAGATGGCATACGAGAAGGTGCTCGCCAAATTCAAGGAGAGAGGCGAACGTCTCGCACGGACGGCATGGCCGGTCATCAAGGACGTATATGAGAACCGCGGACATCAGTATGAGAATATCCTCGTACCGCTCACCGACGGACGCCGCACCTATCAGATTTCAGTGCCCCTTAAGGAGGCATACGAATCAGAGGGTAAGAATATCATCACTGCATTCGAGAAAGCCATCCTGCTGCATACTATTGACGAGGAGTGGAAAGAGAACCTCCGTCAGCTTGACGAATTGCAACACTCTGTGCAGAACGCCAGCTACGAGCAGAAAGATCCGCTCGTGATTTTCAAACTCGAGTCGGTCACCCTCTTCGACAATATGATTAACTCGATAAACGACGGGACAATCAGCGTGCTGATGCGTGTGAACCTTCCGATGCCCGATCCTGATCAGGTACGTCAGGCACAGGAGCAGCAGGCGAGAGGCAGACGGTCTGGCACTGACCAGCAGAACCTTGATGAGCTTTCCGACACTCAGAAAGCCATGCAGAAGGCGGCTGCAAGTGCTGGTGCCAACCGCGGCCAGCAGGCTCAGCAGCGCACACCGGTAGTCAATAACGGACCGAAGGTGGGACGCAACGACCCGTGCCCTTGCGGTTCAGGAAAGAAATTCAAGGCCTGCCACGGCAAAGGGATCGTGTAAGCTGATTGAAAGAGTTATTATTGATAGGCTTTCCTAGGTTTCCCTAGGTTTTCCTAGATAATCCTAGGCTTTCCTATACCTAATAAAACAAAAGCAAATGAAAAAAATAATCGTAGCTATCGACGGCTTCTCCTCTTGCGGAAAAAGCACCATGGCAAAGGAGCTGGCAAAGAAAGTGGGGTATATCTATGTTGATACAGGTGCCATGTACCGTGTTGTCACGCTCTATGCCATGCGTAACGGCATGATAAGCGAGGCAGACGATAAGAAGACAGTCGATGAACAGTGCCTCGCTCAGGATATCAGCGACGGAAAAATCACAGTCAGCTTTCAGCTCAACCCTGAGAACAATCTGCCGATGGCTTGTCTTAACGGTGAGGTGGTGGAAAGCGAGATACGCACACTCGATGTTTCAAATAATGTCAGCAATGTGTCAGCGCTCTCGTTCGTCAGGGAATTCCTCACCAGCCAGCAGAAGGCGATGGGAAAGAAGAAAGGGATTGTGATGGACGGACGCGACATCGGAACGGCGGTCTTCCCCAAGGCAGAACTCAAGATTTTCCTCACTGCCACGCCTGAGGTACGTGCCAAACGGCGCTTCGACGAGATGATGGAGAAAGGTGAGACGGATGTGACCTTCGAGGAGGTACTCAAAAACGTGCAGGAACGCGATTATCTCGACACCCACCGCGATATCGCACCGCTTAAGCAGGCGGATGATGCTATCGTCATCGACAACTCCAACCTAACCAAAGACGAGCAGAATGCGCTTTTGCTCAGCTATTTCAACGAGGCCGTTAACAAGTGAAATCCTGATATCGCAGTGCCAGAGCTATTCAATATGGCTCTGGCATTGCTGCTTTTCGGAGTGTTGAGAGTGGTTTTAACTAGGACGACTAGGCTGACTAGGATGACTAGGCTAACTAGGATGGCTGGTTCTCCTGGACAAAATCACTAAAAAACTAAAAATATGCTGGTAGAAATCGATGAAGGTTCTGGCTTCTGTTTCGGAGTGACCACTGCCATCCGTAAGGCGGAAGAGGAACTGGCAACAGAGGGCAGCCTCTATTGTCTCGGTGACATCGTGCATAACGGAAAGGAATGTGAGCGGCTGCGGACCATGGGGCTTGTCACGATAGAGCATCCCCAGATGGAGCAGCTTAACAACGTGAAAATACTTTTCCGCGCGCATGGAGAACCACCTACCACCTATCAGCAGGCAGCACTCAACAACCTCACCGTCATCGATGCCACATGCCCCGTGGTGCTCAGCCTACAGCGGCGAATCAAGAAGGAATATACGGAAAGCAGAGGCAGCGACACGCAAATCGTGATTTACGGGAAGAACGGACATGCTGAGGTGGTTGGGTTGGTGGGACAGACCGAGGGAAGCGCCATTGTCGTGGAGAAAGCGGACGATGCCGAAAAACTGGATGTCTCGAAAAATATATCGCTCTATTCCCAGACCACCATGTCGCTTGAGGGGTTCCGGCAGATTGTGAATATCATCTCACGCAGGATGAACGCCACCCTGCAGACGGGCAAGAATGTGCTGATGAATCAGCAGGGACTCACGTTCAAGTTCTTCGACACCGTTTGCCGCCAGGTGGCTAACCGTTTCTGCGACATCAGCAGTTTTGCGGAAAAGCACGATGTCATCATCTTTGTGGCGGGGAAGAAGAGCAGCAACGGCAAGGTGCTTTTTTCGCAGTGCCTCAATGTGAATCCCAATTCTTACCTCATCGGGCATCCCGATGAAATACAGACCCACTGGTTCCACAACGTGCAGTCAGTAGGTATCTGTGGAGCCACCTCCACCCCCAAATGGCTGATGGAGCAGTGCCGAGAGCACATACTGAAATTATAAGTCTTAATCTGGCCCAACCAAATATCAAATCCCATTGTCTTTAGTAAATAGACTATTCGCTGTCATTAGAATAATTCAATTAATTCCTGTGAGATTATTTAATATCCAAATAGTCAAAAAAACGTAAATAGTAAATTATATTATTTCTGTAATTAAATAACAAAATATGATTATGTTAAGAATTCTTGTTTGTCTTGTCGCCTTTCTCACCTGTTCTGTTGTGTCTGCCCAGAAGAAAGGGGATGTTAACGAAGATCAGGATGTTAATATTTCTGATGTAGTTGTCACAATCAACATCATTTCGGGCAGCAACAGCAACAAGTTTGACGGCGATGTAAACAAAGACAATAAAGTGGATATCTCTGATGTCGTGGCTATCATCAATATCATCGCTGGGTTTGGCAACGATGACAATCCCGGAGGCGAGGAGGCCATAGAGGTGCTCAGTCCCAAGCGAACCCCTAAAAGGCCTGTCGAGGAAAAGTAGAGACGCGCCGTGGTGCGTCTAAAATAAAACCGTAAACCACCCGTCATCAAAACGCTTCCTAATTCCTGCCCACGCATGAAATAGCCGTAGTGCCTGTAGAGACTCCCCGTGGGGTGTCTAAAAGAAACCGTACACCTCCCAAACACCAAAACAAAATCACTAATATGCCGTCTTTCCGTTTCAAGCAATTCACCATTCGTCAGGACCGTTGTGCCATGAAAGTGGGTACCGACGGTGTGATGCTTGGTGCATGGGCGGCTGTGGAAGGGAAAAAGCAGATTCTCGATGTAGGCACAGGCACTGGTCTTATCGCTCTGATGATGGCGCAGCGGAATCCGGATGCTAAGATATGGGGAATTGATGTGGATGACGGAGCGGTGGAGCAGGCAAGGGAAAATCGTGACGAATGTCCCTGGACCGAACGAATCACTATCCTTAACAGTGATTTCTGCTATCCTTTTGTGCTTGAGGGCTATCAGTTCGATGCCATTGTGAGTAACCCGCCGTTCTACAAAGCCCAGGTATATGCCCCCGATTCACAGCGGGATAGGGCAAGACGTTCAGAGGCTCTTCCCATGGACATGCTCATGAGAAACGCGGCGAATATGCTTGTTGCCGACGGATCGCTCTCGTTGATTCTTCCGTTTGCTGATGTCAACGAGGCGGTGGGTGAGGCGGCTCTCAACGGACTGTACCTGAAAAGACGTTGCGACGTTGTGACTACTGCGGGGAAACCTCCGAAACGCTCTCTGCTGGAATTTTCGAAAATTATCGAACCGTCAACCGTATCATCCATCACCATATACAACGAAAAACATCTATACACCGACGAATTCAGACGGATCACCGAGGATTTCTACCTCTGAATTGGTTGGCAAGCAGAGGAACGCTACGGTGCGTCTTGTAACTTTTAAAATACTAACTAATAAAAATTATAGAAGAATGAACATTAAGAATTATCTGGCAATTTTGATTGCTTTAACTTCATTGACTGCTAACGCACAGGAAAACAACAACCAAAATGAGACGCCTCGGCGCAGGCGCGAGTTCCGTTTCGATGCACAGAACCCGGATGTGCATGATCCGGTCATTGCCTACGAGAACGGTACATACTACATTTTCAGTACTGGATTCAATGTTGGCACCATGACTTCCACCGACCTGAGGACATGGCGGCCAGGGAGAGGCGTATTGCCTGAGCCTCCCCAGTGGGCGGTCGAACGCATCAACGGATATCGCGGCCACACCTGGGCACCCGATATCTGCAAAGTGGGCGACAAGTGGTATCTCTATTACTCCTGCTCCACGTTCGGTAAGAACATGTCTGCCATCGGGGTGGCGGTCAATCGCACACTCAACCCTGAATCTCCCGATTACCGTTGGGAGGATCTTGGCATGGTGATTGAGTCGAAAAGGGGATACAACTACAACTGCATCGACCCTAACCTCATCATCGACTCCAAAGGAACACCTTGGCTCACTTTCGGCTCTTTCTGGGACGGCATACAGCTTGTCCAACTGGATAAAGACATGAAAACACCTGTGGGGCAGCCGCAGACCATCGCACGCCACACCAACCCCGACGCAGTGCCGGAGGAGGGCGTAGAGGCGGGCGACAACGAAATCGAGGCGCCGTTCATCATCAAAGAGGGGAAATATTATTATCTGTTTGCTTCAGCAGGACTATGCTGCCGCGGGATGCGCAGCACCTACCACACCATCGTAGGGCGGTCGAAGAAGATAACCGGTCCCTACAAGGACAAAGCAGGCAAACTCATGATGAAGGGTGGGGGAACCACCATCCTGGGACGTGACGACCGTTATGTGGGCGCTGGGCACAACGGTGCCGCGAAAATCAACGGACAATGGATTTTCGTCGCCCATGGCTACGACCGCGCCCTCAACGGAGCATCCAAGCTCGTAGTCAAGAAAATCAAGTTCAAGAAAGGCTGGCCTGTTCTCGAAGACAACTAAAAACTATCAACTAATCAGTCACCACCTCAACATCGCCATATCCCATGCGGTCGCCGGAGGCGAGGCGGTCGGCGTCGAGACGGAGGATTCTGGCTTTCACCGGCTCGAACTTGATGGTCTGCCATATCGGGTTGTTCACGATGTTCGAGAACTCGCCCGACGCCAGCTTTTTCCAGTTGTTCCAGTCGGACGATGCCCATAGCGTGTAGTGCGTGATGGTGCCGTCGCGGCTCTCCTGCGGAGGGAGGTAACGGAACGATGTGATGGTCTGCTCCTGGTCAAAGTCAATCATCATCTGTTTGGGGCTGGCGAAGAAGATATGCAGGTCCGACGACTTTTTCTCTCCAGAGTTCGGGATGTCGGACGTCAGTTCAGGAGCGAGATAGATCCCGATTTTCGAGATAAGCGGACAGGCTTTGCTGTCGAGGATGGTCAGCCGCAGGCGGGTGGCGGTCACAGTAGGAAAGCAGATGATGCGGCGGTGACCAATCGTGGTCAGTCCGTCGGAGCCTTCCACAAGACAGTCTTTTAACGGTTTCCATTCTCCGCCGACAAATGCTTCAAGGGAGAATTTCTTCACACGCTGTCCTAACCGGATATATTCCTCCGCCACAAAACGGTTGAATGTCGTCGGCTTTTTGAAGTCGATGGTAAGGCTGGCGTTCGTCACGTTGTCGTCGGTTGCCCAGTAGGTGTCGGGCTTGCCGTCTGCCACACGGGAGGCGGCGAACCGCTTGTCGTTGCCACGCACGTTGCTTGCGCTGAACGTGGCTTTGCGTGCCAGGTCGTTTTTAAACACCTCATGAATCATCCAGTTGAAGGCGATGCCCCGCAGGCTGTCGTTCGGATGGATGCGGCCGTTGGGAGCAACAGGGAAATTGAGCAGGAGCGTGGAGTTGCGGCCCACCGACTTGTAATAGGTGTCCATCAGTTTCGACAGGCTTTTCACGTGCTCGTTCTCTGTATCGTGGTAGAACCACCCGGGACGGATGCTCGTGTTTGTCTCGCCCGGCACCCACGAGTCGCCGGTCTCCAGTCCGAAATGCAGCATCGGCCATGTCACCTCGCCGTCGTGGTTGAGCAGGCTCCAGTTCGTCTCGCCCACGTTGCCTGCCTCAGTGCCCACCCAACGCAGGTCGCCACGGTCGCCGCCGTCGTTCCAGATGACAGCCTCTGGCTGCAGCTCACGTATCATACGGAAAGTCTCCGCCCATTGGTAGTAGGTCTTGCCGTCGATTTTGCGGGTCTCGTTCGCACCGCCATACCAGCCGTCGCCGCCATTCGCACCGTCGAACCACACCTCGAAGATGTCACCGTAGTCCGTCAGCAGCTCACGCAGCTGATTGCGGAAATACGTAACGTAGGCAGGGCGGCCATATTCCGCATGGTTGCGGTCCCAGGGGGAGAGATAGACAGCGAATTTCAGCCCTTCTTTCTTGCAGGCATCAGCCAGCTCACGCACCACATCGCCTTTTCCGTCTTTCCACGGCGTGTTCTTCACCGAATAATCCGTGTATTTCGACGGCCACATACAGAAGCCGCAATGATGCTTGGCGGTGAAGATAATACCGCGCATGCCAGCCTCTTTGCACACTTTCACCCACTGACGGCAGTCGAGGTCAGACGGGTTGAACAAAGCCAGGTCCTCATTTCCGAATCCCCATTCCTCGTCGGTGTAGGTGTTCATGGAATAATGGATGAACGCATACATCTCCATGTCCTGCCAGCGCAATTGCTGTTCGGTGGGTACGGGGCCGCATGGAGCAGGGACTGCAGCCTTTTGTGCGAGGCTTCCAGCTGCCAACGACCATAAAGCCACGCAAAGGATGATACTTGTCAGTGGGTGTTTTCTGTGCATATCAGGATGCTTTTTATAGATAGATTTTTATAGTTCCTATAGTTTCTATAATATCTATAAAAATCTATCTAAAAAAATTAATAACTAAAAACAAAGTCATGCAACGTGCAGAGCGACTTCTCTTTCACGTCGGAGGTGAACTTGAAGAAGATGGCGTGCTTGCCTTCCATCTTTTCCAGGGCGGGCAGGGCGGCTTTCAGCTCGGTCGGCTGCTGCGCCATGTCGGCTTTCAGCTCGATGCTGCCCAGCGGCTTGCCTCCGCGTGATGTCCACGGGTTGTCTGCCATGATTTCGATTTTACCATCCACGCCCTCGGGAGTGAGGTTGAGCAGCAATGCCAGACCTTTCTTCCCCTTCGTTGCTGTGAAGTTAAAGTATTTGTATCCCACGATGGAGCCGTCGGTGTTGTTCACCACCGGATTTGTGTTGTTCTTCAGGTCGTAGGGGTTCTTGAAGTTGTCGGCGGTGCCGTAAGCCCTGTCAACAAACGAGCCGAAGAACGTGTTGTTCGGCCATTCGTGGACAGCGGTCTTCGGACCGGTGTACCAGCAGGCGATGCCGGCTGAGTGACGCTCCAGCGGATTCAGTCCTTCCAGCGAGAATCCTTCCGACGTGTATTCACCTTCGGAAATCTCCACTTTGCCGCCTTTTCCTTCTTCTACTTTTACTTCGATAGGTGCGACCATCGCCTGACGCGCATATTCATCCGGTCCGGTCTGACGGTGATAGAACACATACCACTGACCGTTTATCTCGCAGATGCTGCCGTGCGTGTTGCCGTCGATGGTGGCGGTGGCGATGGTGTCGCCCTGCTCGTTCACGTCGCGTGCCCTGGCATCAATGATGGTGCCGCCGTAGGTGAACGGACCGAGCGGGTTGTCACCGTAAGCGTAAGCCAGCGTGTAGTTCGAGGTCGGCAGCCCGAACTCGCCCTCTTCTGTGAAACGGCTGTAGATAAACACGTATTTGTCTTTGATTTTACGGATAGATGAGGCCTCGAAAAACTTGAACCGTCCCGGCTGGTTTCTGCCCGAAATCATGTCTTCCACGATTTCAGTGCCAGGCTTCACCGTTGCCATCGTCTCCGGGTCGAGCTCAGCCGCGTAGGAGCGCTCAAAGCCCCAGTAGCCGTAAATTCTCCCGTCGTCATCGACAAAGACGGCTGGGTCGAAGCGAAGCACGCCGTCGGTCTCGTTGGGGTTCTCCTTGTTCCAGTTGCACACCTCGAACGGTCCGTCGGGGCGGTCGCTCTTGCATACCATGCCGTTGCGGCCCCCGGCTTGGTTGTTCGGATAGAGGTAATAGGTCTTCTTGCCGTCTGCACCCGTCACCATCGTGACATCAGGGGCATAGAGCACGTCGGCAAGTCCGGCGGAGTCTAACTGCTCGCCTTTCGCGTTCTTGCTCACGCTGAATATCTCGCCGTCGTAGCGCCAGTTGGTCAGACTGTCAACCGATGCCGACCACACCACCTGCTCTCGTCCGCAGTAGCCGCTGACCATGCTGTCGTGCGAGCCATAGATATAAACACGGTACTTCCCCGGGTTGTCGGGATCTTCAAACACGTAGGGCTCCCCGTCGGGGATATGTTCCCAAAGCGGCAGATAGGGGTTGCCAGGCGTGGTGAGTGCTGTCTCTTTCATTACGCTGTTCTTGGTGCATGAGTTGAGTGTTAAGATGCCTAAAATGGTGACAAACAGACCAAACAGGCTTCCATACATTCGTTTTGTTGTCATAATGATAATTGTTTTTGTAATTATTGATAATTAACTACAAAGTTACATATTTTTTAGTGAACCTGAAATGATAACCGCTTAAATCTTATAAATGATTTACAGAAACCGCACCTCACCCGTCACCGGAACGTTCCCAATCCTTGCAAACCTTCTGTGTCCCCATGTAGAGACTCCCCGTGGGGCGTCTCTGCTGAAACCGTAATCCACCTGTCTCCTGAAACTCTTTATTCGTAACACCTATAGGAACCGACTTCACCAAATCAAAATCACTAAAGACTGAAAACTATTTACAATATTTTTTCCCGTTCATGATAAAAACCCCCTTCTCAGGAATCGTTGGCAAAATCCGTCCCGACAAGTCGTAAATCACCTTTGGACATCTGTTTTCAGATAACGGGCTGCTGATATCGGTCGGGGTGTAGTTGGGCCATCTTACAGAGGCACAGCCGTCCATGATGCCGTCGTATGCCTTCTGGTTAAATATTTTCAGCGTTTTACGGTTGATGATGTCCATCGAAGGTCGCTGACAGGCATTCGTGTCCCAAACAAAAGGCACAAGACCGTTAAAGATGGCATATCTGCATACCGTGTAGTACCAGGCATAAATCGATGCGTCGTGCTTCTCCTGGCTCTCGCCTGAGGGCATCGTCCGCCAAAGCGCACCAAACTCTCCCAAAATTACAGGTATCCCTTTCGACGTGTATTTCGATTTCATCATTCTGAACTGATTCTGCACGTAGGTTTCATCACCCCAGGTGGAATTATATCTTGAACCGTCCAAAAAGTTACCAGTGCCCCAGTAGAAACTCCTTGTGCCCCACGACTCGTCCTTCTCCATCAGCGAGAAATTGAAAGGAGAATAGAAATGCACTTCATACATCATAGCGTTGGAGCGGGAGTCCACGGGCATCGAGTCGTACTTATAAGCAAGATCAATGTTTGTGGTTGGAGCTTGAACCACCAGCACGCGGTTTGAGTTGTTGCCGCCGGTCTGGCGTACAGCGTTCACAAACGCCTGCTCATAGCGGGTCAGGGCGTCTATGTCGCCTTCTTTGTCTTTGCTGCTGTCGCCTGCTGCATCTGGCTCGTTCAGTCCGGCGAACAGCAGATGATAATCGTAGTTGCGGAAACGGGTGGCTATCTGACGCCAGATCATACCAAGGAGTGCACAGTTTTTCTTCACCGACGACTCCGTCTTGTCGGCAAACGAACGCTCTATCCAGCCGTTGTCGTAATGGTCGTTCAGTATCACATACAGGCTGTCGTTGATGCAGTAGTCAACCACCTCCTGCACGCGGTCCATCCACTTCGTGTCGATGTTGTAGTTCTGGTCGCAATGTACCATCCATGAGCAGGGGATGCGCACCGAGCGGAAGCCCATTGACTTCACGTAGTCGATGATTTCCTGCGTGGTCATCGAGCCCTGCCAGGCTGTCTCATACTTCAGCGGGTCGCTCAGCCAGCTGCAAGGACCCGGCTCCAGCGTGTTGCCCAGGTTCCAACCTGGATACATCTCCGGTGCTATCTCTGTTGCTGTGGGAAATGCAGCCCTAGTCTGCATCGTGAATAGCTGGAACAGCAAAATTGCGGAAAATAATCTGATCATATTCATTGTTTATAATAGTTATGTGCCTATTGTTTTTGTCTTATCTTCTCTTCTTCTGGTCTTCTTAAAAAACTATTGCAAATTTACTCAAAAATCGCTTTCTCAAGAAGAAAAAATAGTTTTTAGAGGGGAATTTATGTTTCATTCAGTTTGATTTTGCCCTTAAAACAACATCTTTTCTCTTTTTTGAAACAAAATGACTAACACCAAAATAAAATTAAACGTAATTTTGTCTGAAAATTTTTAGTACAAAAGCACTATTAATCGTAAAAATATAATTTATAAAAGCGAAAATTCATTTAACAACTAAATTATAACTAATTATGAAACGAACAAAACTACTTTTTCTGTTTTTGACAATGGCGGTGGCATCCTCGCTTACCGTAGCTGCTGCTGAATGGGACAAGCCAGTGCCAGCCAACAGCATTCCAGAAAACCAGCAGACTTATTATTTTTATAATGTGTCTGTTGAGAAATTCCTGAGTTCATCCAGCATGAAGGTCACACTGCAGGATGAGGGCAAACAGGTCAACCTCAAATCTGCCGAGAATGGCGACTGGACTTTGGAGGTGGACAATGGTTTTCTCTATTCCGACCTGGAATATGTGGGCGACAACGGAGGCTCGAAAGACTCCAACATCGAATGGTGTATTGAAAGCCAGGAAGGGGGAGCTTATTATTATATCCGCCCGTCGAAGTCCGACCCCGACTTCTCATGGTCGGCTTATCCCGACATGTGGACCGGACTGTCACACGAGAACTGGCAGGTCATGCCGTTGGTGAAGGCTGAAGACGGAGATATCGCATGGATAATCGTGAGCGAGACCGACTATCAGGCTTTCATTGCCAAGCGTAATCTGCATAATGCCATGACGGATATGCAGAACTATGGGAAGGACATCACCGCGCTGCTTGAGGTGTATAACAACCCCGCATCCACCAAGGAGGACTTTGAGGTGGCGGTTGAGAGCGTTGCCGACGTTCTCTTTGAAGTACGTATGCAAAAGGCCACAGAGGACAATCCGTTCGACGTGACTTCAAAATATCTGCGCAATGCCGACCTGACTGAGAACTGGGTGAGCGACGGCCACGATGTTCCCGGATGGACCATGGTGCCGGCTAATTTCTGTGGAATGGGCGAGTTCGACAATGAGGGCTTCTACAGCGACAATAAGACGCTCGGTTCGTGGTCAGGCGGAGCTTTTGGCGACAACAAGGTTTATCAGACGATTACCGGCATTCCCAACGGTAAGTATAAATTCGGAAACTACGGACTGTGGATACGCCACACAGGCGAGGAGGGCGACCCGATCACAGGAGCTTATATCTATGCGAAAGTGGGCGACAAGCTCTTTAAAGAGCCACTCACCGACACCGGATGGTGGCGCGGACTCTCTGAGGTGGTGTTCGAGTGCCGTACAGGCGAGGCTGAGGTCGGAATCATGTTCGAGGGAACAAACGTAGGACAGTGTGTCATCCTCGACTTCAAACTGGAGTACCTCGGCGAAAAACCTGCATCGGAGCGGCTGACAGCATTGATTGGGAATTCTCAGACTCTGATTGACAGTGAAAGCATCAATTCGGCGTATGCCAACCAGCTCAACACCGACATCACAAGGGCAAACGAACTGATTTCAAGCGGCGACGAGGCAGCGCAGGAGGAACTCTTCACCCAGTTCCAGGCTGACTATGAGGCGGCTCTCCAGAACCAGGAGGCTTACGCTGAGCTGGATGAGCTGATGAAAGACATCAGAAAGACCTTCACATTGGGCGACTCCGACGAGATGGGCATTCTTTCCGACTATTACTATGAGAATGAGATTGAGGACAATTTCAACAACTTAGCTTACGACAACGAACAGATTCAGGCTGTCATTGCCAAGCTCACGGAACTCAACGCCAAGGCTAAGAATTCGGTGATTGCAAGTGGCACGGATGTGACCGACCTGCTCATCAACGGACATTTCGACACGACTGGAGGCTGGGTGGCAACACTCAATGATTTCAGCATCGACTCCGGCAAGAAGGTGATGGAGAAATGGTGGAGCGACTGGAAGGCTGAACAGGTGGTGGAGAACGTGCCGAACGGTACATACCGCCTCGAGGTGCAGGGATTCCAGTGGTGCTCATGGGACTGGGCACAGTCGGAGAGCGACTGGCTTGCCAGCGATGGATCTATCGACGCACGTGTGACATCAAAACTGAGACTTAACGACGGTGAGACCACCATTCACAATGTTTTCGCTTGCGGACCGACCGACATCCAGGAGGGATATGAGGCTGCGGCATACTTTGTGCCGAACGATGCTAATACAGCTCTCAAGTTCTTTGAGCTTGGACTTTATAACAATGTGGTGGAGGCTACCGTTACCGACCACACACTGAAAGTGGAGTTCGACTGTTCATCCAACGGCTTCTGGAACTGCTTCTACAACCTGAGACTTTACTATGTGGGGGCAGACCTGAAAGAGGCGAAGGCGAATCTCACAGCTGCAATTCAGCAGGCCGACGAACTGCTGCAAAGCAAGATGCAGGGAACCATCCGTCAGCAGATTGAGGAAGCGAAAGCTGCAGCACAGGCTGTCATCGACAGCAACAGCAGTAAGTTCGACGATTACAACAATGCCTCAACAGCGCTCCTGGCACTTATAGAGCCGGCTCAGGCAAGCATCAAGGATTATAACTTGTTTGCCGTGATTCTGGAAGAGGCTGCTGAAACGCTCTCCGATGAGCCCACAGCGCAGACTCCTGAAGGACAGCAGCTGTCAACACTTTATAATGAAAACAATGAGATATATAACGCTGAGTATCCCTCGCTCGACGCTGAAGGTGTGGCTAAGGCTGTAGAGGATATCCAGAGCCAGATACTCAAAGCGAAAATCGCTGCAGGCATCAATCCTGGCGATGACATCACAAAGCTGATTGTCAATCCAAGCTTCGAGAACACTTACGGTAACGACGAGACCGTGGGCAACGCGGCTCATACCGCACCGTTCGGATGGTCAATGATCATCGAGGGCAAGGAATGTAAGACGGCGCAAGAGATGACCGACGCTGGCATCAACAGCTGGACTGCCATTGAGGACAACGATTTCACAACCGACGGTGCTCACTCTTACTGCCTCCTCTCAGCACCGGTGCCCGACACCTATCTCTATCAGACGATTGAGGGACTGCCGGCTGGTACTTATAAAGTGACTGTAGATATGAATGTCACTTACGAAGGAGGATGCTCACGCCTGACTGGTCAGCGTCTGCTCGTCAACAACAACGCACAGTATTACGGAAAGCAGGAGAACTACATCGAGTCGGAGCTCGATAACCTCCATCCGGAAGAGCTCTCACGCACGTTCGCAGGATACGACGAGGTGAACAGCACGCTCACAGGTGAGTCGGGCGACATGGGAAACATGTCAACGCTTGAGGTTGAGGTGACTGTCAGAGCAGGCGAGCCGCTGGTGTTCGGTGTGCGTACTGACAATAACAAAATCGCAACGAACTGCAACTATGAGGAGAACTGGTGGGACTGCTGCGGACGCTATAAGCTAGACAACTTCCGCCTCTACTGCGTAAGCCTCGGTGCAGACGTGAAGGGTGATGTGAACGGCGACGGCAAGACCGATATCTCTGATGTCGTGGCGGTCATCAACACCATGGCGGGCGATGCCACCTTCGCCGCGTCGGCTGATGTCAATGGCGACACAAAGACCGACATCTCCGATGTGGTGGCAATCATCAACATCATGGCAGGCGTGGAATAAGATTATTGTTCAACCTGCAAACAGAAAAGATTATCTCAATAAGTGTAGATAATAAGTAGTAATTTTTTTGTATCTTTGCAAGTCAGAGGCATGAAGCCCCTTTCCGACGGGTCTTGTGTCTCTGACTTCTAAGTTTAAGGTTTTAGGTTTATGCGGTAGGAACGCTTCCCAATCAAAGTTTAAAGGGAGGGAACGCTTCCCAATTACTCACCCACGTATGAAATAGCCGTAGAAGTTGTAGAGACTCCCCGTGGGGTGTCTAAAGAAAACCGTAATGCGCCCATATACCTGTTATTTTTCTGATTTTCTTTCTAATCTCAAAATGTTTGCTAAAAACTAAAATCACTCAGACCTTGCGACTCATCCTCTCCATATTCCTCTCTCTGCTTGTCTCTCTGACCTCCCAAGCCCAGACTCAAGACAAGTACCTGTTTCAGACCCTCGAGACTTCTGACGGACTGAACAGCAACTCCGTGTCTTGTCTGCTTGCCGACAGTAAGGGATACCTCTGGATAGGCACTGATCAGGGAATCAACCGATATAATGGATATGATGTGAATTCAAGGTTTGCCGACACGGAGGACCAACAGCTGAATATGCTGTTCAACAGCCATGTCATCACCATGCAGGAAGATTCAGAAGGGCGTGTCTGGATTGAGTGTGAGGACAAATTTTTTATTTATGACACCAAGACTGCGCGGTTCTCGGCATCTGCAGATGAAATACTACAAGGACTCGGTATTCCTCTCGACGGAAAATACAGGTTGAAAATCAACAGGAATGGGTCGGTCTGGGTGCTGACAGAAAAAGGCATCTATCACGATGATTTCCGTAAGCATCATCTCATGTCTTGGGAAGTGGCCAACCTTCCGTTCCCTGAGGCGGCAATGAATGTGATAGCCGAGACGTCTAGCGGAATATGCTTTTCTGCCGAACGTGCTTTGTGGCAGTTCGACACCAACACCGCCAAACTCACAAAGGTGGCTGTCCCGCATGATTTCAACCCATCGGTAGAGGATATAAGGGTGGTCACCGACGCTGATGCCACACTGTGGGTTTTCAGTATCCAGAGCGACTACATCTGCCGATACAGTGTGGGAGGAAAAATCACAGGGGAGATGGTTAAGCTACCTGAGATATCAGGAGCTTCGAAGAACAATGCCATCCGGGATGTGATTGACGACCGGCAGGGAAATATATGGATTGCCACCGACCATGAGGGTGTTTTCGTCTATAACAAGAAGACGGAGAGCATCACCAATATCACTTACAAACGCGACAGGCTCTTCTCGCTGGCATCCGACAATATCACTTGTCTGGAAGTTGATGAAAACGGCACGCTGTGGGTGGGACATTTCAAGACGGGAGTTTCCTACGGAAGTGACGCATACAATTTCCTTCGGCCCCATGCGGCTGAGAGCGGTGACATCCTTGCCATGGAGTACGACTCAAACGGCAATCTATGGTTGGGAACCGACGGCGACGGCGTGTATGTGGAGAAAAAAGACGGTACGCTCGTGAAGACCGCCGTGCCTAACATCACCATCATGACGCTGATGAGCGACGGAAACGGCGGGATGTGGGCTGGTGCCTATAATCAGGGACTCTATCATTTTGACAATGAGAGTCGCTTCACCAGATATTCCACCGACGACAATTCTTTTCCTGTCAACAACGTGTGGACATTAGCCAGAGACGGCAGGGGAAACATCTGGGCTTCATCGGCTTTGGGAAAGACCGTCATGTTTGATGAGAAGACCAAGGCTGCAACAATAGTGAGAGGGGATGACAGCGATATTCTCGGCACCGGCTTTTGTTTGGACGATGAAGGAACGATGTATATTGCCTCGGTGTATGGACTGTGGACATACAACCCCGCCACAAAACTTTGTGAGGTTTCGTTCGGCAACAGGAAAGGCACACAGCAATGGCTGAGTCAGATGATTAACTTCGTCTCTGTCGATACACGACGGCAAATGATGGTGCTTGGGCATCAGAAAGGCGTCACTTTGTACGACATGACTGCCGACTCTTTGTATTATCTCAACCTCAATGCGGATATCATCAAAGGGATTGTAAGAGGACAGGACAGTTCATACTGGATATGCACATCAAACGGAAATGTGTTGAATATAAAGCCTGAAAGAAAAGCGGGGGCACTTATTCCCAACACAAGAAATTTCATGTCGAGGCAGAACATGATGAAGTTCTATTTCAACTCTGCTTCCATCGCTTGCTCTCCGCAGGGGAATATCCTCATGGGAGGAACCGACGGATATGTGAGCTTCAATCCGAAGGAGCTGATATCTGTGAAAAACAATGACAGGAAGCTTATTATCAGTGAGATTGCTGTCGGAGACAGCCTGATTAATGAGAACACCACGACCGTGAAACTTAACCATGATGCGGCTTATATCACAGTGAAGTTTTTCGACGGGACGCTCGGAGGGATGCAGAGAAGCCGGTTTGCCTACAGGCTCGTGGGGCAGATGGGCGACTGGGTGGTCACCGACCACAATTATGTGTCGTTCCACGGACTCCCACCTGGAGATTACACGCTTCAGCTCTGTGTCTGCAGAGAGGACGGCTCGAGAGGGGAACCATACGAGCTGAAAATTTACGTTTCGCCCCCTTTCTTCCAGTCAACGGCCATGATTATCGTCTATATCCTGGCGGCGCTGCTTGCTGCCTACTATGTCTGGCGACGGTTCCAGCAGCGGCAGAAAGAGCGGATGGAGCAGCAGCAACAGCAGATGGAGCATCAGCAGATGGTGCAGATAACGAACATGAAACTGCAGTTCTTCACCAACATCAGCCACGATCTGCGTACGCCGCTCACACTCATTGTGTCGCCATTGGAGCAGATTGTCAACAAAATGGAGGAGGGAACCATGCCGGAGAACCTGCTCAACCGGCTGAAGACTGTACGTAAGAACGCACAGCTCTTGCTTGGAGAGGTGAACGACTTGCTTGACTTCCGTCGGCTCGATGTGGGTGTGGAGAGCCTGAATCTGCGGCAGGGTGACATCGTTGACCACCTCAACAGCATAGTCCTCTCGTTCAGCGATTATGCTGAGGAACGTAATATCAGCCTGTCGTTCAAGCACGACACGAACAGCTTCATCATGGACTACGACCGCGAGAAGATGAGCAAGGTGATCTACAACCTGCTGTCCAACGCGCTTAAGTTTACACCCGTAGGAGGGGATATCGAGCTGGAGTTCAGAGGAAATCCCGATACCATAGGCAACAGCGGGACGCTGGTGTCCATCATCGTCAGAGACACGGGTAAGGGAATACCAGACAGCGAGAAGGAGAATATCTTCAAGCGCTTCTTCCAGCTCAGCTCCAACGACAGCTCTCAGATTGGCAGCGGAATCGGTCTTCATATCGCCGAAGAGTATGTGAAATTGCACGACGGAACCATTCATGTGTCTGACAACCAGCCGCATGGCAGTGTCTTTACGATTACGTTGCCTGTCACACGCCAGGCAGAGCCGGTGCCTGAGATAAATGAGGAGAATGGGCAGCCCGTTTCTTCAGAATCGGAGAAGGCAGAGGAGAACAAGCCTGCTGTACCAGCTATCCTCGTCGTGGATGACAACAAGGATATGCTCGACTTCGTGTCTTCGTGTATGGAAGGCGACTATCAAGTGTTCAAGGCAACAGACGGTGCGATGGCTCTTGATATCCTGCGACAAGAGCAGGTGGCATTGGTCATCAGTGACGTGATGATGCCGGGGGTGGACGGATTTGAACTTTGCCGAATTATGAAGTCCGACATCGCACTATCGCATATCCCAGTCATCCTGCTCACTGCACGCACCACCGACGTGAGTCGCATCGAGGGCTTGCAGCTCGGTGCCGACGACTATCTCACTAAGCCGTTCAACGTGGAGGTGCTGCGCCTGCGTGTGGAGAAGTTCATGGAGTGGGAGAAAGCCAATCATCAGAAGTTTCGCAAAACCATCAATATCGAGCCGAGCGAAATCACTATCACACCGCTCGACGAGCAACTCATACAGAAAATGATAAGTCTTGTGGAGCAGCATATCGACGACTCCGAATTCTCAGTGGAGTCGCTTGCAGCAGAAGTGGGCATGTCACGCTCCACGCTCTATAAAAAACTTATGGTAATTATTGGGCAGGGACCTGCTGAATTTATCCGCACCATACGCATCAAGCGCGGAAAAGCTCTCCTCGAGTCCTCTCAGATGCAAATCACCGAAATTGCATACGCGGTAGGATTCACCACCGTCAAAAGCTTTTCCATGAACTTCAAAGCCGTCTATGGAATGACCCCTTCAGAATATCTCCGCAGCCGCAAGTAGAGACGCGCTGTATTGCGTCTCTAAATCTGAAGCTATCTCCCCGTCACCTTCTAAAAACTAAATACTCCCCCTTCCAGCGGTCGGAGCCACATATTTATTGCCTAATGCAGCCTCTGCTTTCTCCTCGAAAGGCAGTTTCCGCTCGCCTACACCTTTGATAAGCACTTTCTGCCCCACTTGGGCATACAGGTCGTGAAGCGTGATGATGTCGGCATCGCGAAGGCGGATACAGCCCTCGCTGTCACGTCCAGGCACCGATGCCTCGTTGTTCGTGCTTCCATGGATACCAATGGAGCGGTTGCCTGCCAGGGATCCCGTCAGCTTCAGGCGGATAAACCAGTCGCCGTAGGCCTTGATCTGACCGCGGCCGTCGCCAAAGTCGTGTTCCCAGTCAGAGGCAGGATTCAGCTCGCTTATACGTATCGGATCGTTCAGATCATTACACTCTGGTGTGCTCATGTCGCCCTCTTTGGTCTTTGGACCAGGACGTTTCGCATAGCACACGGGGAATGATGCAACGAGTGTGGTGTCTTTCCCGCATTCATACACGTAAAGCCGGAACTCACGCTTGGATATCACAATCAGGCAGTTGTCGCGGTTCACTTCTTGTTTGTAGAGATGACTCTCATCGGTGATGTCAGCCACGTTGTAGGTCTTGCCGTCCACCGTCACCTCCTTCATCGGTATCTCAGCCTCTGTACCGGGAACTGCGGCCGTCTCAGTCAGCTCTTCGTCTGTAACTTCTATCTTGTCGTTCTTACCTCCACAACTAATTAGCAGGACACAGCCGGTGAATACCATCAACAGGGTTTTAAATGCTGTTTTTCTCATTTTATTTTTTATTTTTAAAAACTAAATGATTTGCTTTATATGTAGGAGCATCCCAAAATCAGAATTTTTAGAACACCCCATAACTTTTTGTAATATCAATAGAAGAAGAAATAGCTTATTAATATTGCGGCAATAATTCCTGCAAGGTCGGCAAGCAGTCCGCAGCCTACGGCATAACGGTATTTCTTGATGCTCACGCTACCGAAGTAGATGGCGAGGATTTTCAGAGTCGTGTCGGTGCTGCCCTGCATCACGCTTGAAACATGACCCACGAACGAGTCGGGACCGTAGGTCTGCATGCAGTCGAGCATCATGCCGCGGGCGGCTCCACCGTCGAGCGGTTTCATCATAGCAACCGGTATTGCGCTCACGAAGTCTGTGTTCAGTCCTAACGAGCCGATACACCAGGTCATCCCTTCCTGAAACAGTGTCATCGCACCCGATGCCTTGAACACACCGATTGCAACGAGGATGGCGAGGTAGTAGGGTATCAGGCTCACTGCCACTTTGAACCCACCTTTCGCACCTTCGATAAACGAGTCGTAGGCATTCAGTTTCTTTTTCATACCATAGCAGATGAACAGGATGATGGTGCCGAGCAGCAGCACGCTCGTCAGCACACGGCAGAATGTTTCCATCTCTCCTTTGTCCATGCCCCAGATTGACCAGAACAGGGCGGCCACCAATGCCATGATGACAGCGAACATCACGAGGAACGCATTCTGAAACAGGTTGATTTTCTGCTTGATCGACACGGTGATAAGTCCCACGGCGGTGGAGCACATCGTGGTGAGCAGCAGCGGGATAAATACGTCGGTAGGGTCGGCGGCACCCATCTGCTGACGGTATGCCATGATGCTGATAGGAATGATGGTCAGTCCCGACGTGTTGAGCACGAGGAACATAATCATTGCGTTCGTGGCGGTGTCTTTTTTCTTATTCAGCTCTTGAAGCTCCTGCATCGCTTTCAGACCCATTGGTGTGGCGGCGTTGTCAAGTCCAAGCATGTTGGCGGACACGTTCATGAATATTGAGCTCAGTGCCGGATGGTCTTTAGGCACCTCGGGGAAGAGCTTTGTCAAAACAGGGCTGAGAAAACGGGCGAGTTTGCGCACCATCCCGCTGTCCTCACCGATTTTCATGATCCCCATCCACAGTGTCAGCGTCCCGGTCAGACCCAGTGCCATCTCAAACGCCGACTTCGACATCTCAAACGTGGAGTCCATCATTGATGGCAGTGCATCGGCATTACCCATAATGAACTGATTGATTATACCAACAATCAATCCTATCACAAACAATGCAATCCAAATATAATTCAGTACCATAATAAAGTTTTATCCAAGTTACAGATTAATTACCAACTACTGATATCTTATGGGTCTTTCCAATGAAAAGCAGTTGGAAAGTCAGAATTGTCACAAAAACTAAAGACTAATGTCCCCTTTACTTTTTTATAGTCACTATAGCTACTATAGCCACTATAAATCCTATAAATCATCAAAAATGATCTGACGGGGAGAACTTGTGCTTGAGGAAGAAATAGAAGTTTTCCATCGTCTTGAACAGCCACCAGCGCTTCACGGGCATGTAGCCGGGCTTGATGCGCAGGTTCCATGAAATCCGGCGGGTCTCGATGGTCTGAAGGATGTCCTTGAATCGCTCTTTGATGGCCTGACACTCCTCCTGACTGAACTGCTTGCGGTAGAGATAGTAGAAATAATAGCTGTCGATGACGATGAGCCACCGGTGCGATTCGTAGAAATCGAGAATCTTTTGGCTGTCGCTGTGGCTGCCAAGCATCCCTGACTCGCTCTCTCGTTCCAACGTCCGTTTCAGGTTGAGGTTCGCATACATATAGTCGAAGCGCAGAATCGAAGGTTTGGCAGTAGAGGCATCCTTATGCTTGAGATAGTAATACTCACCGTCGCAGAACACCACGTTGCGAGAGTGGAGATAATGGATGCAGGTGGTGTTGTCGTCGCTGTAGAGGCGGCAGCTCGTGTCGTAGGGGTATTCCCTGAACAGCTCCGCGCGGGCGAGATAGAGCCCGTGGATGCTTTGGTCGAGACTCAGCACAAACGCGTCGATTCCAACCATCAACTTATGTGTGGTGTGGTTCACAAACTCCTCCATCCGAATGCCCTCACCTTCCTCCTCTGGATAGCATAGCATCAGCTTGAACAGCGCACAGTCGCACTCGGGACTCTCATGCAACGCCTCGTAGGCTTTCTCCAGCGCGTCGGGAGCGAACCAGTCGTCGCTGTCGAGCATCGTGATGAATTCACCGTCGGCAATCTTGATGCCCTCGTTCCGCGCTATGGCCTGACCACGGTTCTCTGGTTGCTCAAGCACCACGATGCGGGGGTCGCGGGAGGCATATTCCTTCAGAATCAACAGCGAGGTGTCGGTGGAGTGGTCGTCGATGCAGATTATCTGGATGTCTTCCAGCGTCTGCGAGCAAAGCGAGTCAAGGCATTTGCGGATATGCGCTTCGTCGTTATATACTGCGGTCAATACACTGATTTTACTCATGTCGGCGGAATTTGTTTTTGAGTTTCTTTATAAAATCGGTCTCTTTGGAGAGGATATGGAACGACAGCCAGAGCGACACCACGCCCAACGTGCAGCCGCAGACCCACCGCACCAAGCCGTGGGTGGTGAAAGCCAATGCGATGGCGCCACCAAGCAACACTCCGTGGATGATGTAAATCCAAAGGTAACTGAAATCAAACCGGAAATGATAGCGCCAGCGGTAGAGACCGTAAATCATCAGCAGGTCGAGCAGTCCGCAGGCGGAGATCGTGAAGCCGGTGGCGGTGAGACCCCAGCGGGCATAGACGATGGGCACGACCGTCGCTATGAGGATGTCATAGACAAGCTCTGTGAACATATACATCTTCGAGTCGCCACGGGCAAGCGCCAGATAGCTCACAGGCAGGCACAGTGCCCTGAAATACATGAACAGCAGCGCGCCAACCGACATGCTGATACATGGCACGAAAGCCTTTGAGAACAAAATGGGGATAATCAGTGGCATGCCGATGGCGAAGAAAATCAGGAACGGGGCGATCAGCAGCACGAACACCTCTATCTGATGGTTTATCGTCTGGTTCTGCAGCGTCACGTCTTTTGCTGTCGCTGACAGACGGGGATAATAGTCGGCGTCCATGGCACTGAAGATAATCGACGCATACACCACAGCCATCGTGTAGCCACGGTTGTAAAGTCCTACGTCGCCCAGACCGTTCGACTGCTCGATGAAATAGTTGATGAACCAAGTCGATCCTTGACCGAACAAGCCAGCGATAATCAGTCCGATACCCAGACGAAGCATCGGCAGGCCTTGGCGAAGGTGGTCGCGGGAAAAGAGTGCGATATGGTAGGGCAGGCCAAGGGTGGAGTAGTGGAGCGTGGCGAGCATCACTAATAGTTGGCTCACCAGCAATGCCCATGGGATGCCTTGGCTGCGCATCAGATAGAAGAAGGGAGCGAATACGGCAAGGATAATGAACGCCACGAGTACCGACACTTTCGTCAGCCGCATCAGCCGTCTTGTCCCTTTCATAATCGCCATCTCGCCGCCGGTCACTGCCATCATCAGGATGGTGGGAGATAACAGCAGGAAGTTCACCGTCTCGTAGCTGTCGCGAAGCAGCCAGTGGCAGCAGATGCATGCAAGCATGCCGAAGAGACCTACCATCACGCTGTAGGTGCGTAATGTCGTGGCGTAGTGAAGTGTCTTCGCATGGTCATTCTGGACCGACACTTCCGACACATGCTTCACTCCGCTTATCGAAATGCCGAAATTAGTTGATTGGCTCAGCAGGTTCGATGCTTTGTTGTACATGTCAAGCATACCCATGCCGGCAGGACCCAGAAAGATGGCGGCAATTTTATTGCGGATGATGTTCATCAGCATGTTCAACACCTGAACCATCCCGAAGATACCAGTGTATTTCAGGATGTGGTTCAGGCCGTTGTCCTTCTTTTTATGTCCTTTTGGGCTGCCCATGTCTGTTTTATCATTTATTTTAACGTTTTTTTATCGTTTATATTGCAAAAATCCGTATCTTTGTGCAGAAATAATTACTCTCTGTTTTCGTAGATAATATTATTCCCTATCCCGCAGGGATACAACTCCCGTTTGAAGAATTACCTCCTATCCCGCAGGATTAACTCCACTTTCTGCAAGATATTTAACTCCAAATGCAATTTCAACTCCCAATTCCGCAGGAATTTAACTCCATTTTCTGCAAGAAATTTAACTCCAAATGAAATTTTAACTCCCATTTAATATAATCATGAAAATCGTAATTCTTGACGCATACACTGCCAATCAGGGCGACCTCTCATGGAGCGGGCTTGCCGGGCTGGGCGACCTCTCAGTGTATGATCGCACTGACCCGCAGGACGTGGTGGAACGCTGCAAAGGGGCTGAGATTGTGCTGACCAACAAAACTGTGCTCAGTGCTGAAATACTCAATCAGCTGCCGCGCCTGCTATATATAGGCGTACTTGCCACGGGCTATAATGTGGTGGATCTCGAGGCTGCTGCAAAGCAGCATGTGGTCGTCACCAACATACCGGCCTACAGCACCGACAGCGTGGCACAGATGACGTTTGCCCATATCCTCAATATCGTCAACCGTGTGGGATGGTATGCCGATGCCAACCGCGAGGGTAAATGGCAGACTTGTAAGGACTTCGCTTACCTCGATCATCCGTTCCATGAGCTTGCGGGCAAGACCATCGGACTGGTGGGACTCGGAAATATCGGCATGAAAGTGGCGAAAATCGCCTTGGCGTTTGGCATGCGGGTGCTTGCCTTCACTTCGAAGCTGCAGGACCAGCTGCCGGAGGGAGTGGTCCGCGCCAATATGGACGACCTCTTTGAGACTGCCGACATCGTTAGCCTCCATTGCCCGCTCACAGAGTCAACCCGTCATCTGGTCAACCGTCAGCGGCTTGCCACCATGAAGCAGAACGCCATCATCATCAACACCGGGCGCGGACCGCTCGTCAACGACGACGACTTGGCTGAGGCGCTCAATGCCGGAACGGTTTATGCATACGGAGCAGATGTCATCACACAGGAGCCGCCGCGCGACGGCAATCCTCTGCTAACCGCCCACAACGCTTTCTTCACACCGCATATCGCATGGGCAACTGCTGAAGCCCGCCAGCGGCTCATCGACATCGCCACAGCCAACGTCAAGGCATTCATCGACGGCTCTCCACAGAACGTCGTGGAGTTCTGATTTTTTTATTCTAATCAGGCATTTCATGAATTGCTTTTCTTTTTCATCCGTCTTCGTGCATCTTTTTTAGTTTATAGCTTATAGTTTGTAGTTTTTAGTAGCCTGCGGATGGCTTTTTATTTCATACATCTTCGGGCATCGAGCCCTCGACGACTGACGCGGTCGGGACGACCACGCCCCCAGCCGAACCCAATAGAGCTTTCACCGATTTCTTTATGCAATCTACAAAATAACGAAAAACGCTTTCCACAACATTTTTAAGGACATAAAAATGCGTTCGTCAACATTTTTAAGGACATAAGTTTGTTTTATTGGTGTGAAAACAAATAAAAAGATGCGTCAGATTTCATTCCGGCGCATCTTTTTATGTTCTGAGTTTCTGCTGAACGGCTGGTTATGCCAGTCCGGCGAGGTTGGGCTCTTCGATGTATTTCAGTCCCTTTTCCTTGATGACAGCTTTTGCTTTCTCGTTGTCGTCTGTACGGAAAATTAGGATGCCCTTGCCGTTGAGCAGGAATGAATACATGTAGGAGAGGTTGATGCCTGCCTCACTGAAGATGCGGACAGCATCGGCAGCACGTCCTGGCTTGTTGTCAAGCTCGAGTGCGAACACGTCGGAGATTGTGACAACGATGCCGGCTTTCTGCAACTCTTCGTGAGCACGCAGCGGTTCCGAGCAGATGATACGGTAGATGCCGTATTCCGTGGTGTCCGCCACAGTGGAGGCAATCAGGTCGATGCCTGCCTGCTTGAGCACCTCCAGCACCTTTATCATCGTGCCGGAACGGTTCTCTATGAAAATGGATATCTGATGGATGGTCATTTTTATTTACAGATTTACGATTTACAGATTTTATTATGCGGGAGTTAGAGTGGACGATAGTCTTGTATTTGGGTTGGTCATTCCTCTTTTACTTCCTATTCCGCAGGAATATAACTCCCTATTTTCGCAGAAAATATAACTTCCTGTTCCGCAGGAATATAACTTCCTATTAATTATTGATATACCGTCCTCTTGTCAACCACGCGGACGGCTTTGCCTTCGCTGACAGGGAGCGATCCTTTCGGTACGAGGCGGACGAACGGAGTGAGCAGTATCTCGTCTTTCAGACGGCGGCGGATTTCCTTCTCCAGTTTCTGGAGACGTCCGTAGTCGTCGTCGAACTTGTCGAGCTCCACCTCCACGGTCATGTTGTCGTTGTCCTCGTCGGTGGTCAGCGTGATGAGGTAGTTGTTGGCAAGCTCCTCGAACTGCATGAGAATCTTCTCAATCTGAATCGGGAAGATGTTCACGCCGCGGAGTACTATCATGTCGTCGCTGCGGCCTTTCATGCGGTCGAGGCGGATATGGTTACGTCCGCAAGGACAGGTACGGCCGAGCACACGGGTGAGGTCACGGGTTCGGTAACGCAGCAGTGGCATCGCCTCACGGTTCAGCGTGGTGAGCACGAGCTCGCCGATCTCTCCGTCAGGAACCGGCTCTAAGGTCTCCGGGTCAACAATCTCAACGATGTAATAGTCTTCCCAGAAGTGCAGTCCGTTCTGCTCTTTGCACTCGAATCCGACGCCAGGTCCGCACATCTCACTCATTCCGAAAGAGTTGTAGGCTTTCACACCGAGCATATCCTCGATGCGTTTACGCTGCTCTTCCGAGTGGGGCTCAGCACCGATGGCAAGTACTTTCAGTTTCGTGTCGCGGCGCGGGTCAACTCCCTGCTCGCGCATCACCTCATACAGACGGGTCACGTAGCTTGGCACGGCATGGATGGCAGTGGTGCCGAAGTCCTTGATAAACTTGATCTGGCGCAGTGAGTTGCCGGCGGCGGCGGGAACGGTCAACGCACCAAGCCGCTCAGCACCATACTGGAATCCAAGTCCGCCGGTGAACATGCCGTAGCCGGATGAGTTCTGGAACACGTCGTCGGGACGCAGACCCACCATCCACAGGCAGCGAGCCACAGCGTTTGCCCATTCATCGAGGTCTTTCTGCGTGTGAAGAATCACGGTGGGGTTGCCGGTAGTGCCGGATGACGAGTGCAGACGTACACACTTGGTGAGAGGCACACTGGCCATGCCGAACGGATAGGTGTCGCGCAGGTCTTGCTTGGTGGTGAACGGAATCTTGCGGATGTCGTCGAGGCTCTTGATGTCCTCTGGTTTCAGTCCGCATTCCTCAAATCGCTGCTTGTAGAACGGGGAGTTCATGCAGTGACGTACAGTTGCCTGCAGCCGTTCTATCTGCAGTTTCTCCAGCTCCTCACGGCTGAGTGCCTCGAACTGGGGATGTAGGTATTCTGATTTGTAGTCCATTGGGAAAATGGGTTTAGATTAATTGGGGAGTTAAAATTAAGAGATAGATTGATGCCTATAGGGTCTTTAAGGTCTTTAGGGACTTTAAGGACAACTAAAAAGCTAACAGCTACTTATCTGTGGAAATTTCGTTTGTCGTTCACGTGCTTTGCTTTGCCGATGGAGCGGGCGATGCTGTTAGGCTCTTTGATGTGGATGTTCGGCTTGATGCCTACCACGCTGACGATACGGTCGTAGAGCGGCTTGATGAACGGCATCTGCTTCGACGGGTTGGGTGAGAAGAACTCGTTGCGCAGCTCCACGTCGAGGTCGAACATATCCTCGTTGTTCTTTCTGTCAACAGTGATGAAATACTGTGGTGTGAACACCGGGAATTCGGTGAGGATGGCCTCGATGGTTGAAGGGAACACGTTCACACCGCGGACAATCAGCATGTCGTCGCTTCGGCCCAGGATTTTGTCCATACGCACGGCGGTGCGGCCGCATTTGCATGGCTCGTAAATCAGACGGGTGAGGTCGCGCGTGCGGTAGCGGATAATCGGCATCGCCTCCTTGCAGAGCGATGTGAATACAAGCTCCCCGAACTCGCCATGTGCGCATGGCTCCAGTGTGTCGGGGTTGATAATCTCAGGGTAGAACATATCCTCCCAAAGGTGGGTGCCGTTCTGCTCCTCACATTCGCCGCCCACGCCAGGACCGCTCATCTCGGTCAGGCCGTAAATATCGAATGCCTTGATGTGGAGTTTGGATTCCAGTTCTTTGCGCATTCCCTCAGTCCAGGGCTCTGCACCGAAGAAACCCACACGGAGCTTCATGTTGTTGATGTCAACCTTGTCGCTTTGCTCTATGCGTTCAGCGAGATGGAGTGCGTAAGACGGGGTGCAGGCAAGCACGGTGGATCCGAAGTCCTGCATGAGCATAATCTGCTTCTCTGAGTTTCCTGCGGAGGTGGGCAGCTGAATGGCTCCCACTTTGTTCGCACCGTCGTGGGCACCCAGGCCGCCGGTGAAGAGTCCGTAGCCATACGACACCTGAATGACATCGCCTTTGCCTACGTTGGCGCAGCTCATCACACGTGCCACGCCCTCTGACCACATCTCAATGTCGTGGTCGGTGTAGGTGGCTACTACGGGCTTGCCGGTTGTACCCGATGATGCGTGTATTCGTCTTACCTCACTCATTGGAACAGCTTGCAGACCAAAAGGATATTCGTCGCGAAGATCGGTTTTGGTGGTGAACGGCAGTTTCACAATATCGTCGATGCTTTTGATGTCGTCGGGAGACAGACCGAGGCGGTCCATCTTCTTTTTATAGAACGGCACGCGCTCATAGCAGTATTTCACGATTTTGCATAGTCTCTCGCTCTGCAGCTTATGCATGTCCTCTCTGGGCATGCACTCCATTTTTGGATTGAAAATCATAATTGAGTTTTTAGTTTTTAGTTTTTAGTTTTCAGTTTCTATGAAATTGGTGCTAAAAACTGATTTTAAATTATTTTATTATTCTCCTCGAAGATTTGCATTCTTTCTTCTAATTGCTCATATTGATGGTCCTCAATGAAGGAGGTGCAGACACGCAGACCCTCCTGCTCTGATCCCGTGGTGACGAGGCTGATGGCGCTCACGCCGTAGTACATCAGTTCGTGGGCCAGCTGTCCGCTGGTCATGCCCGGATAGCCGATGGTGAAATAGAAACCGTCGGCGATGGGCTGGTTGAGGTCTTTATCATAGACCACATGGAATCCGTGGCGGCAGAATATCTCTTTGAGTTTATGCGCGCGGCGGGCATATTCGCTGATGTCGCTGCGGAAGTCATAGTCACCGTCGGCAGCGGCTTTGAGCATGGCTGCCATGGCGAACTGAGCCGAGTGGCTGGTGCCCGACGACAGTGCGTAGAGCATACGCGTGGAGAATACCGGCCCGAAAGGCAGACCCTCGTAGCGGTTTGCCAAATCATCGAAATGGCGGTGGAACAGCTTGTCGCTGATGCAGGTCACGCCGATGCGCTCGCCGGCATAGCTGAATGCCTTCGAACCGCTGATGAGCAGCATGTAGTTGTCGGTGTAGCGTCCCACGGTGGCCTGGTAAGGCGGTTGGAACGGGGTGCTGAGGTCTTTACGGAAGTCCATGGCGAAATAAGCGAGGTCTTCCATCACGATGGCGTCGTATTTCGTGGCGAGCGTGCCGATGGTCTTCAGCTCATCCTCTGTCATGCATATCCATGATGGGTTGTTAGGATTGGAATAGACGATGGCACAGATATTCCCTTTCTTCAGATAGCTCTCCAGTTTCTTCTCCAGTTTGTCGCCTCTGAAGTGATAGACATCGAAGGTCTCGTATTTCACGCCCATCACCTGCAGCTGCATCTTCTGTACGGGGAAGCCTGGGTCGATAAACAACACGGTGTCTTTCCGCTTGTCGCACTGAGAGCAGGTGAGGAACGAGGCGAAAGTGCCCTGCATGCTTCCGCACACTGGCACGCAGCCCTCTGGGCTGATGTCGATGCCAATGAATGCCTTGATGAAGCGAGATGCCTCCTGCTTCAGCTCTGGCAGGCCCTGGATGTTGGGGTAGAGGTTGGCGATGCCGTTCCTCAATGCCTGAATCTGGGCTTTCACGCCCACTTTCGATGCAGGCAGACCGGGGATGCCCATCTCCATCTTGATGAATTCCACGCCAGATTTTTTCTCGGCGATAGATGCGGTGAGTTTCACCTCGCGGATGGTGGCTTTCGCAAAATCTTGGATGCCCAGTTCGCTGATGATGCCGTCAACCAGGCCTTTATCTATCGGGGTGTTCATTTTTGCGCCTCCTTCCCCAGTGCCAGGGCTTTGATATTGGCTTCCACCACGGCTTCGCCTTTGCGGCCGAAGATGCTCCGGATGGCTGTTTCCAGCTTCTGATACTCGATGCCCAGAGCTTTCTGTGCAGCTCCAAGCAGGATGATGTTGGCAGAGCGTGGGATGTTGTTGTCCTTGGCCATCTGCTCGATGTCGATTCTGATGACGTTGGGAAGCTGGTCAAGATTGGCGTTGATTTTCTCCATGTCGGGATAGTTGGGGATGTTGACAAAGGGAGTGGATGAGGTGATTATCCAGCCTTCTTTCTTCAGATAAGGTAGATAACGGAGCGCCTCCATCGGCTCCATGGATATAATCACGTCGGCACTGCCCTTGGCAATCAGGTCGCTGTTGATAGGGTCGGAGGAGATGCGCAGGTTGCTCTGCACGTCACCGCCACGCTGAGACATTCCGTGTACCTCAGCTTGTTTGATATACAAGTTCTCGTTCATGGCGGCTTCGCCGATAACTGTGGCGATGGAGAGGATTCCCTGACCTCCTACACCGCATAATATGATATCAGATTTCATGATTGTTCTTTTTATTTATTACCATTATCCGCTATAGCTTGAAAAACAGCTAAACAGATTAATTTCCAAATAAATCGTAAATTGTAAATCGTAAATCACTTGGCTTTTTTCTGTTTCAGATGACGCTGGAAGGTCTGGATGCACTCGCGGCGCGGGATAATCACGGATGTGCCCTGATATTCAATCTCCTGCTTGATGATGCGTGTGATTTCATCCATGTTCTTCGGAAGTGGCACCACCACATGCAGATGTTCGTCGCTCAGACCAAGACCGCGGCAGATAGCCTCAAACTTGTTGGTGCCGGCGGAGTCCTGCCCTCCGGTCATGCCCGTAGTGAGGTTGTCGCTGATGATGACAGTGATGTTGGCATTCTCGTTGATGGCGTCGAGCAGGCCGGTCATGCCGCTGTGAGTGAAGGTGGAGTCACCGATGACAGCCACTGCCGGCCATTGTCCTGCATCAGCGGCACCTTTGGCCATCGTGATGCTGGCTCCCATATCTACACAGGAGTGGATGGCATGGAACGGAGGGAGGAATCCGAGGGTGTAGCAGCCGATATCGCCAAACACGCGGGGATTCTCATAATCGAGCAGCACCTTGTTGAGTGCGGTATATACGTCGCGGTGACCGCAGCCCTGACAAAGTGCCGGCGGACGTGGCACCACATCCTCACATGGAGCATAACATTCCTGTGAGGGCAGACCTAATGCGTTTCTGACAACATCGGGAGTCAGCTCGCCTGTACGGGGCAGTTCACCAGTCAGACGGCCTTTCACCACCGTGTTGCCGGGCATCACGCCGCGCAGCATGTCCTCGATGAACGGCTGGCCGTCTTCCACAACGAGAACACTGTCACATGCATCACACAACTGGCGGACCAACCCTTTCGGAAGCGGATACTGTGAGATTTTCAGGATGGGGTAGGGGCTTCCATCTGGGAAACATTCGTTTACGTAGTTGAAGGCGATTCCGCTTGCGATGATACCCATCGACTTGTCATCGCCGTCGATATATCGGTTGTATGGTGATTGCTGGGCATCGGTCTCCAGAATTGCCTGCTGGCTGGTCAGCGTGATGTTGCGTTTGCGGGCGTTTGCCGGCAGAAGCACCCAGTGGCTTGCCTCAGCGTTGTAGTTCAGCGCGTTCTCTGGACGCGGCTCGCTTGCCACTTCAACGGCGGCTCTGGAGTGTGCCATTCGCGTAACCACGCGCATGAGAACCGGCAGCTTCTGCTGCTCTGAATAGTCGAACGCCACCGACATCATGTCGTATGCCTCCTGCTGGGAGCTGGGCTCGAACGTGGGAATCATGGCGAACTTGCCGTAGAAACGGCTGTCTTGCTCGTCCTGGGAAGAATGCATTGATGGGTCGTCGGCCACAAGAACAACCACACCGCCGTTAACACCGGTGATACCGGAGTTCACAAACGGGTCGGCACATACGTTCAGACCCACGTGCTTCATGCACACGAGGGCGCGCTTGCCCATGAACGACATGCCGAGAGCAGCTTCCATTGCCGTCTTCTCGTTCGTACACCAGCGGCTGTGAACCTTACGTTCCTTGGCCAGCGGGTCTGACTGAATAAACTCTGTAATCTCTGTGGACGGGGTGCCGGGATAAGCATACACGCCGGACAGTCCGGCATGGAGTGCTCCCAGTGCGATGGCCTCGTCGCCTAATAATAATCGTTTCATCTTATTATTATTTATTATTTAGTTTATAGTTTATAGTTTTTAGTTTATAGATGAGTGTTTATAGCTGAGAATAAAGTAAATCATCAGCAAAAGTAAATACACTTTTCACTCTTCACTCTCCATTTCCCTTGCTCTCTGCCATGATGTTTATGACACTGACGATATCGGAGATATCCACTTTCCCGTCGGTGTTGACATCTGCATATTTGTAGGCGGCTGTACCTGCCATCTGGTTGATAATTGCCACGACGTCGCTGATATTCACCACCTTGTCGAGGTTGACATCGCCTGGAATCCGTTTGATTTTCTCGAGATAGTCCTCAACTGAGGTCTCAAAGCCTATGTAGCTAATCTCAGCGGTTCCGCTTAGGGCGGTCAGCCCGAAGATGGTCATCCCCTCGCAGATGCTCCAGCGGTCACCCTGACAGTTGCCGTCGAGATTGGTCGATGACAATTTCCAGGCAATCACCATATCGCCGTCGTCGGTTCGTTTGCGGGTGGTGGGCTGTACGCTGCTGCCTTTGTTCACTCCGTTGAGCCACCACAGGTAGCTTTTGCTGCTGGTGGCGCTCAGACCTTTTCCTTTCACCACGAGAAACTGCTTGGTTCCAGTCACGTAATATTCGCAGTTCTTATAATCAAGCGACAGGCAAACGTTGTTGTCGCCTGTCGCTTTGATGGTGATGGTGTTTTCTGCCGTGTCGTAACTGATGTTGCTCTGTGCGACACGGCCTGCGTCGCCAGTCACCCAGTCGGGCGCGTAGAACACATATTCATGGTCGTTGTAGCCTCTCATCAGCCGTAGGAAGTATAATCCCGGGGCATGGTAGGTGCCTGCCGGCTCTATCTTGAACACCAGCTTGTCTTTCACGTTGCCTGACTCGTCGAGAAGGTATTCCTTTGCGAGCGGGAATTCAATGTTGTAGAATCCGTTGCTGTTTGCACCTTTCTGTGACGATGGTATGGTGTAACCCTCCACAAGCAGCTTGCCGTCGATATAGATGTTGCATTTGCGGTCTTTGTCCGCGGTGGTGAACCGGCAGAGTATCGACAGGCTGTCGGTGAGGTGCTCGGGATTGGCAAGTGTGTATTGGATATAACCGCCCTGTGAGCAGTCGCGGTAGGTCTCGTTCTGATAAGGGCCGCTCGACGAGTTCTTATAGACTGCGTCGTGGCCTGCTTCGCTCTGCTGCTCGCCCGTGGCGACATAATCCACGGTTCTGGCGTTTATCAGTGCTGCCTCGGCGTCGGCTTTGCCCATGTCGCTCTGGGCATATCCCTCTTCTGTCTGCTGATACCAGTAGCATTGATAGCGTGCGTGGTGGATGGAGTAAAAAGGCACGAGCTTGAGGGTGGTCCAACCGCCTGTGCTCTTCTCGCTCGAAGCGTCGATGTCGAAGGTGAGGGTGGATGCGCTCTGGTCGTTTACCGTGATTCTGCTGAGCACATCATTGCGTTCGCCGATAAGGAGGGGAGCCGACTGCAGACTCAGGCTGCTTGCCATCGCACCGGGTGAGTGGTCCATACGGCCCTCGCCGGCATATTCGTTTTTCAGGCTCTCGTATTTCAGACCGGTGTTTCTCGCTTCTGAGGCAGAAGCGGCTGTGGTCTGGGCGGCAAGGAGGATAGGTCCGTATTTGAATGCGATATAATCGGTGTAGTTCGGACAGGCCTCATAGCGAAGTGACATCGGCAGGCTTACTGTCACGACATCGCCCTGATTCCATTGGCGTGATATCTCCACGTAGGAGGCGGTGCCTGTTTTCACGGCGGCGTTGACTGCCGATCCGTTCACGCTCACGCTGAATCCTTCGCCTGCCCATGCGGGGTGACGGACAGCCAGCGTGTATTCACCGCTTTTGTCGATGGTGATGGTTGTCCCCTGCTCGTATGGGAACTGTGTCTGCTGGGTGAGGGCGAAATGCTCGCTGGTCAGTTTTGAGGCGGTGAACAGGTTGACATAGAGTGTCTGGTTGTCCTCGGTGTGGGTATAGATGAAATGTCCGTATTTCGCATGGTTCTCCATGCCGGTGCCCACGCAGCACCACATGCCCTTGTTCACCTGTGAGTAGATTCTGTACGACTGAGGACGAAGGGTGGTGAAATACACGTAGCCACCGGTCTTCGGATCCTGGGTGGACAGGATGTGGTTCCATGTGGTGCTCTCATAAAAGTCAGCGTAGGCTGCGTCGTGGGTTTCATCAAACAGCATTTCGCTGAGCTTAAGCATGTTGTTGGAGTTGCAACTCTCCGGACCTTCCAGGTTGTTGATGTATTGTGCGCCGTTGGCAGCCGACTGGAAATGTTCGCTGACGCTGTTGCCTCCTATGCAGACGGTGCGGTTCTCTGCCACATCTTTCCAGAAGTTGTGTGCAGCTTTCTTGTAGGTGGTGGCGGCTGTGGTGTTCCCTTTTCTGAGATATTCCTGGCAGATACGCTCGAATCCGATGTATTTTGGCACCTGCGTGTTGGCATGCTTGCCGTCAAGAAACGTCTTGTTGAGCGTCTGCATGTTGTCAATCATGTACTTGTGGCTGTATTTCACGGCGGCGGTAAGATATTTGCTCTCGCCGAAAAGCGCTGCCGCGTCGGCGAGGGTCTCGTTCATGCCTCCGTGCTCCCAGCCTAATACGTTCTGCATGTCGCTGTCGCTGAGTTTGCTCACCACTTTCACCGACCAGTCGCACACGCCCTTGTACAAGTCTCTGGCCAGCTCGCTGCCGGTGTAAATCCAAGCGTCACGCAGACCGGCGAGCACTTTGTGCTGGCAGTAGAATGGCACCCATCCGCCGTACTGGCGGAACGGTTCAAGGTTGTTGGAGTAAAGTCCGGTCCATATCTGTGTGATGGGTTGACCGCCGATAAAGCCCTCCATGCCGGCGGTGTTACCGGTGTAGGCATCCTGGCAGTCTTTCAGTATCTCAAGCATATAGTCGAGCCGTTCCTTCATCTTAGTCTTTGTCGTCTCATCGGTGGCGGCGGCGTAGGCCAGTGCCAGGGCGGTGAGATAATGACCTCCCACGTGTCCCTCAAGCGACCAGCTGTCGAGTCCCCAGTTGGAGAAACTGGGATGCTGTGAGAGCCAGTACTTGTATTTCCCTTCCTTGCCTGTGAGTTTTGCCTCACGGATGAACGGGGTGAGCAGCCTGTCCACATCGTATTGCAGCAGCAGTTTGTTGTTGGTCTGCATGGCGGTCTTGAACGGGGAGTCCAACAAGGTGACTTCCTCCAGGTCGAAATGCTGGGGGTATATCTCGCTCTGCCCGTATGCGAACAGTGGCGAGAGCATGACTGTCACTGTGAGGAAGAGTTTGTAGATCAGGTGTCTCATATACGAGTTTTTAGTTGTTTGATTATTTCGGATATTCCGGCTTTTCCGGACCATCCGTTTTTTTCTGAACCGTTTTGGGGTGTTTGTTATCCGTCGTAATTCCGTCATTTTGTCAGCGGAAGACGAAAATATTTGCAAAGATACAAAGATTTTTACGATTTTGCTTAATGATTTATGTTTTTTTTGTAACTTTGCTTATAAATTGAAAATAAAACACGAAAAATCAAGTGCATTATGAACGACAACAATCAATGGTGGGATGATCCTGATCAGACCCGGCAAATTGGTCAGAATGGCGGTCAGCCGAATCCTCAAGGTGGTCAACTTAATCCTCCACAGGGAGGTCAGCCAAATACATACGGTGGCCAACCTAATCCTCCACAGGGAGGTCAGCCAAATACATACGGTGGTCAGCCTTATCAGCAAGGTGGACAACAGAATCCTTACGGCTATAACCCTGGTGGCGGTCGGCCTGGTCCGCCTCCTGGTCCGCCTCCTGGTCCGCTTCCCGGTCCCATGCCCGGTCCGTTTCCGCCTTATAATCCCCCGGCCATTGGTCCGCAGCCTGGTTTTATCGAGAGCATCAAGCTGTTTTTCACTCAATTTGCTACGTTCACAGGGCGTTCACGCCGCTCTGAGTTCTGGTATGTGTATCTGTTCCAGTTTCTGTTGAGTCTGGTTTTCAGTCTTGTCGGAGCAACGCAGCTATATTATCTGGTTTCGATTGTCTTGATTGTTCCTACGTTCGCGCTTCAGTGCCGCCGTCTCCACGACATCGGAAAAAGCGGACAGTTAATCTGGCTGCAGGTGCTCAGCACGGTGTTCTTCTATGTCTGTTTATTCTATTTGATTGTGTATATGATATACAATGTGCCAGAAGTACTTACTGTGTATCGTGAGCAGGGCATCGACGTTTCTGTTTTCCAGAGTTTTTATCCTATCTTGAATATTCCAGGCTCTGTCATCCTGATTTTCTTCCTGGCGGCTCTTGCCATCTGGATTATGTTCCTGGTGTTCAACTGCACCGACAGCAATAAAGGCACAAACAAATATGGGCCTTCACAGAAATACCCGGATTTGAATCAGTCTCCCTATCATCCGTAATCAGTATTTAGTAATTCAACTCAAGTTTCTGAAGTCATTATATATTGTTTTCCAACCCATTATCAGTTATGTTCTGGCAGTCACTCCGGATGGCTTTTGCCTCCGGCTAAAAACTTCACGCTCGGCATAGTGAAAACTAGTATTCCTCTCCTCTCGCTTAATCAGTTTTTTTGTTAAGCGAAGCGTTTTTTGAAGAACGAAGTTCTACTTTTTGTTCAGTTTTGTCAGCACGTAGTGCGGTATGGGTTGTGGGCATGGTTGCTGAAAACTTGTTTTCATGCAAGCATGGCTACAATCCATACCATTGGGCGCAGCCCATGACAAAACGTTTTTTTATCTTTTTTTGTTGATTGAACATCCGAAACTTGAATAATTCAACTGTCGCAAGTATTTGAAAAAAGCTGATAATTATTAAGTTCTGTTTATTTTTGAGTGATTCTAATATCGATTTATCATCGGCAAAACTATCGTCCACGAGCCTCAGGCTCGTTAACTCCCTTTTAAATTCCGAACCGCTTGCATAAATCTTACATCATACATAATTAAATCTTTAAATTAACTCGGCTTCCTTTTTTTACTTCAAAACTTGAATCATATATTTGCAACATGGTGTTTGCAATCAGTCGCAGATGTTTTTTACAGGCTGCAAATTTTTACATTTTTTAAAAAATCTTGTTTTTGTGTTCTTGATTATGCGATTTATTTTGTAACTTTGCATTTTAAAGTATGTAAGAAAGAAGGTATATATACTTAAACAATATTTTTAATTTATGGCGAATGTAATCAAACTTAAGAAAGGCCTTACTGTCAATCTTGCAGGAAAGCCATCATCGGAAATCACAACGCCAAAACCATCGAAAGTGTATGGACTCGTGCCCGACGCTTTCGTGGGTGTGAAGCCGAAAGTGGTGGTGAAAGAAGGGATGACGGTGAAGGCCGGGGATGCGTTGTTTGTTGATAAACTGCATCCGGAAGTGAAGTTCACGTCTCCTGTCAGCGGCAAAGTGGTGGCCGTGGAGCGGGGCGACCGCCGCAAAGTGCTGAGCATCCAGGTGGAGGCCGACGCAAAGCAGAGCTATGTGGATTTCGGCAAGCTCGACCTCTCGAAAGCAACTGCCGACGATGTGCAGAAGCTCCTGCTTGATGCAGGACTCTTTGCTTACATCAATCAGCGCCCATACGCGGTGACGGCATCTCCTGACGACAAGCCGAAAGCCATCTTCTGCTCCACTTTCTGCGACATGCCACTGGCTGCCGACTTTGAGGTGGCGCTGAAAGGCAACGAGGATGCGTTCCAGACGGGAATCAATGCACTGGCAAAGATCGCGCCGGTCAATTTGGGTGCGAAACGCGGGGCAGCAGTGGCTATCCTGAAAGCTGAGAATGCCAAGGTGACCGTGTTCGACGGAAAATGCCCGGCTGGTAATGTGGGCGTGCAGATCAATCATGTCAACCCGGTCAACAAGGGTGAGGTGGTATGGACCATCGGGCCCGAGGAACTGATTTTCATCGGCAAGGTGGTGAGCACGGGCAAAGTGGATTTCTCTCGCGTAATTGCCGTTGCAGGCAGCGAGATGGTCAATCCATGTTATGCGAAGGTGACAGTCGGCCAGCTGATTGGCGACATCCTTGCTGAAAATGTGAAGACCGATAAGAAAGTGCGCCTGATCGACGGCAATCCGCTAACGGGCACGAAAGTAGAGTCAACAGACTTCCTACAGGCTCACACCACAGAGGTGACTGCCATCCCGGAGGGTGACGATGCGAACGAGGCGTTCGGATGGATCATGCCGCGTCTGAAGCAGTTCTCTGCCAGCCGTACTTACTTCTCCTGGCTACAGGGAAAGAAGAAGGAATATGTGTGCGACGCACGAATCAAAGGCGGCTATCGTCATTGCATCATGTCGGGTGAATACGAGAGTGTGTTCCCGATGGACATCATGCCTGAACAGCTGATTAAGGCGATTATCGCCGGCGACATCGACCGTATGGAGGCACTCGGTATCTATGAGGTGGCTCCAGAGGACTTCGCCATGGCGGAGTTCGTCGATAGCTCCAAGCTGGAACTGCAGCGTATTGTGCGTGAGGGACTTGATATGCTACGCAAAGAAAATGCATGATTCTTTTAGTTGTTAGTTTTTAGTTGTTAGTTTTTAGTTGTTTTAATAGAAATCCTAGAAACCCCCAGGAACCCCTAGAAACCCCTAGGAAACCCTAGAAAATCCTAGGAACCCCTAGAATCCACTCTCAAACTCTCAACTGAAAATCGTAAATCTTAAATATTTAAATCATAAATTACATAATGGGTTTAAGAAAATTTCTCGACAAAATCAAGCCTTCCTTCCAGGAGGGCGGCAAGCTCCACGCTTTCCGTTCCGTCTTCGACGGATTCGAGACGTTTATGTATGTCCCCAACGACACGGCGAAAGCCAAAGGAGCCCATATACATGATGCCATCGACTCGAAGCGTATCATGTCGTTTGTTGTGATGGCGCTTACCCCGGCTCTGCTTTTCGGCATGTGGAATGTTGGATATTGGCATTACATCGCCAATGGAGAGGACCCTACATTCTGGAGCAGTTTCTTCTACGGACTGGGTGCTGTACTGCCCAAAATCGCAGTCAGCTACATCGTCGGGCTGGGCATTGAGTTCACTGTGGCGCAATGGAAAAACGAGGAAATCCACGAGGGATTCCTCGTCAGCGGTATCCTCATACCGATGATTGTGCCAATCAACTGTCCGCTGTGGATTATCGCCGTCGCCACTGCCTTTGCAGTGATTTTCGCCAAGGAAATCTTCGGTGGTACTGGTATGAACATCTTCAACGTGGCGCTCGTCACGCGCGCGTTCCTATTTTTCTCTTATCCCTCAACCATGTCGGGCGACAAGGTGTGGGTGAACCAGAACTATTGGGACTGCATCACCGGTGTGAGTGGTAATGTGGATGCATATTCCATGGCTACACCGCTCGGTGAGCTGGCTGCAAACACCGCGGACAAGCCGGTGGCTGTGACAACTGAATTCATGGACACCATCACGGGAATAATGCCTGGATCCATCGGTGAGACCAGCGTCATCGCCATCGCTCTCGGTGCAGCACTCTTGCTCATCACGGGGGTGGCCAGCTGGAAAACGATGCTGTCGGTGTTTGTGGGTGGTGCGCTCATGGCGTTCATCTTCAAGGACAAGGTGGCAGATAATTTCCAGTGGTATGAGCACCTCACTGTGGGAGGCTTCTGCTTCGGTGCCGTGTTTATGGCAACCGACCCTGTGACTTCTGCCCGCACGGAGTGCGGCAAGTGGATTTACGGATTCCTTATCGGTGTGATGGCTATCATCATCCGTGTGCTCAACCCGGGCTATCCGGAGGGAATGATGCTTGCAATACTGCTGATGAACGTGTTTGCACCGCTCATCGACTACTGTGTGGTTCAACGTAATATCAACAAGCGCGCAAAGCGTGCGGTAAAAGTGAAGGAGGGCTGAGACTATGGGAAAACTGAATACAAACGGTAACGCATACACCATAATATATGCATCCGTCATGGTGATTATCGTGGCGTTCCTCCTGGCTTTCGTGGCATCTGCCTTGAAGCCGACACAGGATGACAATGTGGCAAACGACAAACGCAGCCAGATTCTCGCTGCGCTCCGCATTGAGAAAGGGTCTGATTATAATGTGCAGGAGAAATACGCTGAGTTGGTGAAAGCTGACCCTGTTTATGGCGAAAAAGCATCCGACAAGCAGGACAAAGGCGGATTCGAAGTGCAGAACAAGGACCTTTCGAAGTCGAAGCGCCCTCTTTATGTGGCGGAGACCCCTGACGGTACGAAATATGTGATCCCGATGACTGGAGCCGGTCTGTGGGGAGGCATCTGGGGCTATGTGGCGCTCGATGACGACTGCGAGACGGTGTATGGCACTTACTTCTCTCATGAGAGCGAGACTGCAGGATTGGGTGCCCGCATCACAGAGAGTGAGTTCCAGAACACATTCCAGGGAAAGAAGCTCTATGCCGGCGACGACAAGTCGAAAGTGGCGCTGAGTGTGGTGAAGAAAGGTAAGGAGGGCGACCTGAGTGCCGACAACTATGTGAACGGCATCACGGGTGCAACACTTACTTCAGATGGTGTTAACAATATGATTCAACAGAGTCTGTCGGCTTATTCCGACATTCTCGAGAGTCTTAAAAAATAAGGAGGACAAAGAATATGGGTAAATTATTTTCAAAAGAGAATGGCGAAGTATTCAAAAGCCCTCTCAACCTGAATAACCCCGTGGCAGTGCAGGTGCTTGGTATCTGCTCAGCTCTGGCTGTCACAGCACAGCTCAAGCCTGCCATCGTAATGGGACTTTCTGTTACGGTCATCACGGCATTCTCCAATGTGATTATCTCACTGTTGAGAAAGACCATCCCTAACCGTATCCGTATCATCGTGCAGCTTGTTGTTGTGGCGGCGCTCGTCACCATCGTGAGCAATATCCTGAAAGCATACGTCTATGACGTGAGCGTGCAGCTTTCCGTTTATGTAGGACTGATCATCACCAACTGTATCCTTATGGGACGTCTCGAGGCGTTTGCCATGATGAACGGACCGTGGGAATCCTTCCTCGACGGAATTGCCAACGGTCTTGGCTATGCAGCTGTACTGGTCATCGTGGGCTTCGTGCGTGAGTTCTTCGGATTCGGTTCGCTCTTCGGTTTCCAGATTATCCCCGACTCATGGCTGCTCGACAACGGAGGCGGTTATCTCCACAACGGTATGATGACCATGCCGGCCATGGCGCTCATACTCGTGGGATGCATCATCTGGGCACACCGTGCATATAATAAAGATAAGGTACAATAATCACATAACTAAAAAAACGTAGAATTATGGAACATTTCTTTAGTTTGTTTGTCCGTTCGATTTTTGTGGACAACATGATCTTCGCGTTCTTCTTAGGTATGTGCTCGTATCTGGCTGTATCTAAGACTGTGAAGACTTCCCTCGGACTGGGTATTGCAGTCACGTTCGTGCTGCTCATCACTGTCCCTGTAGATTATCTGCTTCAGACGAAGGTGCTTGCGGAAGGTGCGCTCATTGAAGGCGTTGACCTTACCTTCCTCGCATTCATACTCTTTATCGCCGTCATCGCTGCCATGGTGCAGCTTGTGGAGATGGTGGTGGAGAAGTTCTCACCTTCGCTTTATGCAGCACTTGGTATCTTCCTCCCGCTTATCGCCGTGAACTGTGCCATCATGGGTGCATCTCTCTTCATGCAGCAGCGTATCAACATGGAACCTAATTCCACACAGTTTATCGGTGGGGTGGGCGACTGCGTGGCATACGCACTCGGTTCAGGTATCGGCTGGACTCTCGCTATTGTAGGTCTGGCTGCCATACGAGAGAAGATGGCTTACAGCGATGTGCCTAAGCCCCTTCAGGGTCTTGGCATCACATTCATCACCGTGGGTCTTATGGCAATGGCATTTATGTGTTTCTCGGGCTTAAAACTTTAGGGATTTAAGAATTTAAAAATTTACGATGTAAGATTTAGTATGACAAAAGAAGAGTTGATTATCAGATTTAGACGATTTGCAGTCAGAATAATAAAGATGGTGGATGAAATGCCGCATTCGATTTCTGGAAATGCTATAGCAAAGCAAATTGTTCGTTCAGGAACCTTACCTTCTGCAAACTATCGTGCAGCTTGTGTTGGAAAATCTGACAAAGATTTTCTGAATAAGCTGAAGATTGTTCAGGAGGAATTAGACGAAACAGCTCATTGGCTTGAAATCATCAGTGATACAGAGATGCTTAAGCCAGAACGCCTGACTGATTTGCAAAATGAATGTAACGAATTATATAGGATAATAGTTAGTTCTATTCTCACAATGAGAGATCGAATGTATTCGGACAGATGAGTAACTTAAATCGTAAATCTTACATATTTAAATCGTAAATAAGAATTATGGATACGAATTTTATTTTAGCAAGTATAGGAGTATTCCTTTCAATTATACTCGTGTTGGTGATTATTCTGTTGATTGCCAAGAAATACCTGTCACCGAGCGGCAACGTCACGTTGACCATCAACGGTGAGAACAAACTGTCGGTGGGACAGGGAAGCAGCCTGCTCTCCACGCTCTCTGAGAATGGCATTTACCTCTCATCTGCATGTGGAGGTAAGGGCTCTTGCGGCCAGTGCAAATGCCAGGTGATTGAGGGCGGTGGTGAGATTCTCGATTCAGAGAAAGGTCATTTCACCCGCAAGCAGATTAAGGAGCATTTCCGTCTGGGATGCCAGTGCAAGGTGAAGGGCGACCTCTCCATCAAGGTGCCTGAGTCGGTCATGGGCGTGAAGGAATGGGAGTGTACGGTCATCAGCAACAAGAACGTCGCTTCGTTCATCAAGGAGTTCAAGGTGCAGCTCCCGCCGGGAGAACACATGGACTTCGTGCCTGGAGCCTACGCACAGATCAAGATTCCGGCTTACGACCTCGACTACGACAAGGACTTCGACAAGAACGACATCGGAGAGCTTTATGTGCCGGTGTGGGAGAAATTCAATATCTTCTCGCTCAAGTGCAAGAACGACACACCGACCATACGTGCTTACTCTATGGCGAACTATCCTGATGAGGGCGATATCATCACGCTGACCGTGCGTATCGCCACGCCACCGTTCCTGCCCAAACCACAGGTAGGATTCCAACCAGTGCCTCCAGGTATCGCATCGACTTACATCTTCAGCCTCAAACCGGGCGACAAGTGCGTGATGAGCGGTCCTTACGGAGAGTTCGCACCTGTCTTCGACTCCAAGCGAGAGATGATATGGGTAGGTGGTGGAGCTGGTATGGCACCGCTGCGCGCACAGATTATGCACATGCTCAAGACGCTGCACACACGCGACCGCGAGATGCACTATTTCTATGGAGCACGTGGAATCGACGAGGTGTTCTTCATGGAGGACTTCCTCGAGCTGGAGAAAGAATATCCAAACTTCCATTTCCACCTCGGACTGGACTTCCCCGACAAGAAGGCAGACGCACTTGGCGTGAAATATTCTGCCGGATTTATTGCCAATGTGCTGGGAGACACTTATCTCAAGCAGCATGAGGCACCTGAGGACGTGGAATACTATCTCTGCGGACCTCCTATGATGGCGAAGACCGTGCTCGACCTCCTGCACTCACTCGGCGTAGAGGACGACATGATCCGCTTCGACAACTTCGGTGGATAACTTTTCATGGAATATTAATTTTATGGGGATGTGTCTGGTTCAAGGGCACATCTCCTTTTTCTTGGAATCCTCTACGGCCTTTTTTACTATGGTTGCTCAATCATCCAACAGAGCTTTTTTACAGTGCTTTCTAGAAAAAAAAGAGAAATAAAGATGTTTTTTTTTGTTTTTAAGGTAAAAACTTGTAATTTTGCAGAAGAAAATGTAAATACAGTGATAAAACTTTGTTATTAACCAAAATTCTTTGACAACATGAAACATTTATTTAAGACAATTGCATTGATAATTTCTATCTGCTTGTTTTGCAGTAATGCGAACGCACAGACCATTGTGCTGACAGGAAATAACACGAATCTGCGTTATGGACCGTCTATGAACGCAGGTGTTCTCAGCGATTATTATGGTAACCACATCCATTACCCCAAAGGTACGACATTCACCTATGCCGGTCAGACACGAAACGGCTTTTACAGCATTTATGTGAATGGCGATATTCTTTGGATTCATTCTCAGTTTGCCAATATGAGAGGTGCCAGGAATTATCAGCAGTCTAACTACAATGGAGGACGCAGTCTGGTCATCAATGGAACTAACGTTAATTTCCGTCTCTCACCCAGTTTGAATGCGGGTATTCTTACAAATTCATACGGATACAATGTGCATGTGCCGAAATACACACGTCTGCCTTATCTGGGCACCTCAGGCAATTTCTTTAAGACCAGGTATAACGGACGGACTGTATATGTGTATATGCAGTTCGCGTATGTGGATTAATAAATCTTACATCTTACATAATCTAATCTTTAAATTAACTCTGCTTCCTTTTTTACTTCAGAAACTTGAGTAAATTATCATGATAAAAAAAGTATTATCTGCTTTAATGCTGGCTGTTGCAGTAATCAATGTGAATGCGCAGAATCCGGCAGCCACAAACCGCTTTGTCCAGACTGGCGATGAGGACCCAGAACCCTTCGGCATGAGATGGGCGGCTATGAATTCTTTCCCCAAAAAACATTATCTTGTGTATGACAGCAATGATGTGGGAAATGTCTATAAAGAAAATGTCAATCCTCAGAATTGCATCTTCGTCATTTCCAAACGGGACTTTAGAATTTATGTTTACGAGGATACATCAAACGGAAGAGAACTCGTGGCGCATTTCCCCGTGTGTCTGGCAAGGAACATAGGAGACAAGTTCCGTTCTGGAGACGGCACGACTCCTGTATGCGTCAAAGACAGAAACGGGAATTACATTCCATTTACTATAAGCCAGATACAGCCGGCAAGTTCGTGGAGGCATGACTTTAAAGACGGCAGGGGAAATATCCTGGCATACGGCGACTGGTTCATGCGACTGCAGCTGAACAGCCATCGGGTCGCAAGCAACAGAAGCATCGGAATTCATGGAAGCAGCTCCAACGCGATTTCTGTTCCGGGACGCGACAGCGAAGGATGTATCCGATTGCGTAATAACGACCTGAATATGCTACGGCAGTATGCCAGAGTGGGAACGAAGGTGATTATAAAACCAGAGGACGCTAAAAAACTGCCTTGGGAGCTGGAAGCACAGAGAAAACTGGGCAACCGTTATAAACGCCCACAGCAAGGTTTTGTGCTTCCTGAAGGAGGTATGTGGGTGAATAAATGATGGTCATTTATGTCATCTTTAACAGTGGAGACAGATTCCGTATCCGTCTCCACTTCTTTGTTCTTCAATAGTCAATGAATAAATTGTAAACACAGGAATCACATATTCTCGGCATTTTTTTGTTGTTTGCGGAATTCTTACTATCTTCGCAAATAGAAATTGAATCGCTAGGGAAATCGGCCTGTAGTCACTATGAATTTGAATACGATGTTGATGATGCTTTTTCAATAATTTCACAAAAACACTACTAACACCATTCACGACAATGAGATACCGGTTGTTTACATTATTTTTACTGTGTCTGCTTTTCCCTGGTGCTTCCTTTGCGCAGTCAATAGCTGTCCGTCATCTTGACGGCACTTCCACTTTCTTTCCCCTTCCCGGATTGTCAAAAATCGAGCCAAAAGCGGACAAAGTAAGTTTCACTTCCTCATCTGGAACCATCTTAATTCCTAATGAGGAGGTGCTGACAATCCGTTACGTTCCACGTTTCGGAGATGTGAACAGGGATTTCCTGGTTGATGTCTCTGATGTCGTTGCGGTAATTAATGTGATGTCAGGCGATGATAACTTCAAACGTTTTTCTGATGTGAACGGTGACTGTTATACCGACATTTCTGACGTTGTGGCTATCATCAATGAGATGGCAGGAAAGAACAGAAGCGACATCATACATGGACAGTCGTCTGGGCCTGTTGGGCCTGTTGGTGACCTTTTTTGCATATTTCGTAATGATGGCGAGTTCAATATGTTTCTTCGAGAAGAGGTGAAAAGTATAACCTTTGACTCTGGAGTTCAGACTGTGCAGACAACAACTCAATCCTACACGTTTTCACTCGATGATATTGAGTATATGAGTTTCGTGCGTAAGGATCCTGTCTATAAGGCGGAGACCATTCGCCTCGATGGAAATATCCATGACTATGTGAAGAATGTTGACGGAATGACTATCACCTTGGATTCAAACACCCCGTCTTCTGTTCTGCCCAAATCTGGAGATAAGCTTGCCATTGTTGAATCATCCGACAAATTCCCCTGCGGGTTCGCTGGTTGGGTCTCGGGCATCTCATCCACCGATAACGGCTGGGTGGTTAAATGCCGTCCTGCTGATCTCCACGAGGTGATGTCGCAGTTCTACGGATATGCCATTCTTGTTGAAAAGGATGTTGACGGTAATGATGTTAAAGCCCGCCAAAGCGCTCAACAAAACGAAATCACACGTTTTGCTGTCAATATCCCTGATATCAGTCAGTCTTACTCAGTCAACGGGAGCAGCTATTTTACTCCCCGTATGGTTTATGGTTTGTATTCAAGTTCAAAGCTGTCTTTCAATGCCAGTCCTGTTATCACAGGATGGATGAAGTGTGTGGTTGATGCCGACCGTCTGCTCTCGTTCATAGAACTTCATGCTGTTTGCAATATCCAGTCGGAAATCAATTATTCTCTTGTCGGTAGTTTGAAGAATGCCATTCTTTATTCCACCTACAAGAGCGACCAGGTTAGAGGACCATGGGGTACCAGGCTTTATCTGAATGTCGGTCCGAGAATCGATGGGGACATGATGGATTTTGCCATGACTGCAGATGTCAAAGCTGACTATGTCCATACAGTGGACATCACCTATTATCCTGCTTCTGGAGGATATAACCTCAGCAGTCCTTGTGTGAATAGGGTTGACCAGCACTCTTCTGTGGTAGGCGTTGATGTGGATGTGGAAAATATGTTGATGCGTGGAAAGTTGAAGGTTGGGTTTGACTGGATTGTCGGTCTGCCTTTGGGAAGTGACAGGACAGGATGCTTGGCAGGCGCTCTCTCTGCCGGTGTGGAGACTGTTTCGGGTTTTCCGTCTAATGTTTATCTGAATAGTGCGGGACGTAGCACCGAAGCCTATGAGAGTCTGCAAAATGATAAGGCGACAATCTCTCCTTCCTGGAGTGCTCATGGAATTGCCACTGACACTGACGGACCGTCTCAGTGGCAGATGGGCGACGACTATAGTGCCTCCGGTAAGGCTATCTATGACGGGCAAGTCATTCCAAGTTTCTCTGACGTGAAATTCACTCGCGACAAAAACAATCCGTCAAAATATGTGGTGTCGGCGAAAGTATCCAAAGGCGGGCTTTTCCCTTTTTCTGTCGGATTCGCAATCTTTGATGAGGACGGCAATGTTGTGCGCACACCGTCATATTTTGAGAGACAATATACGAATGTGAAGGATTTCGCTTCTTATAGCATTGAGTTTCAAAACCTGACAGGGGGTAAAAAATACCGTGTCTATCCGGTGGTCAAGATGGCCGGCTTTGATGTGCTTGCCAGCCCGTATGCTGAACTGGACGTTCCCCTCTGCCCGGACAATAAGCATCCTCATGCCATCGATTTGGGCATCGGTGTGAAATTTGCTTGCTGCAATGTCGGGGCTTCCTCTCCTTGGGAATATGGCGGGTATTATGCATGGGGGGAGACAAAGGTGAAGGATAAAGACGGGTGGGAAAACTACTCGCTTTGTGACAGTACTGTTTTTTCTTGCAAATATATTGAGGACATTTCCGGAACCGATTATGATGTGGCTCATGTGAAGTGGAAAGGAAACTGGTGTATGCCGAGTGTTGAACAGCTCAACATGCTTGTGGATAACTGCACAAAAGAATGGACAACGGTGAAAGGCGTGAATGGATGGTTGTTTACGGGTACTAATGGGAATTATGTGTTTTTCCCGGCTGCTGGCGATCATTCTTCTGATACAGGCAGGTTTTTGAGATACTGGTCTTCAACAATAGGTCCAAGCCGTAAATATTCTATCATAAAATACTATATGTATGCTTATGGACTCTACACCAACGATGATGAGCCACATATAGGATACTCTCAACGTATAGATGGTCATAGTGTCCGGCCTGTTATGAAATAAGTTAGTATTAACATTTTGCCGGGTGCAATTCGTTGCTGAATAATCCCTTTCCACAAGAAAATCAAAAAAATGTTGAGAAAAAGTGTGCAATTGTTTGGTTGTGTGGAGGTTTTTTCGTAACTTTGCAGTCCATTTTACAGACGCGCTCCCCGAAGCGTGTCTTTGTTGGTGTGTGGATAGTGTGTCCTATTAGCCGGGAGCATGGTCCGTGAATCACTGGCAGTAAGCTATTTAGTAACAACAAAAAAGTAAAATTAAAGAATGAAAACGTTAAGTTTCTCAACTCATTTCGCAACACCTCAGGAGGCTGACAAAAAATGGGTGGTGGTGGATGCCACCGACCAGATTGTAGGCCGTCTGTGCTCAAAAGTAGCGAAAATTCTACGTGGCAAATACAAGCCATGCTTCACACCCAATCAGGACTGTGGAGACAACGTGATTATCATCAATGCGAACAAAGTGCAGTTCTCTGGCAACAAGTGGGCGGAGAAAGAACTCATCACTTTCTCTGGTTATCCAGGAGGTCAGCATAGAATCAGTATGCAAGACCTTGCAAAACGCCCGAAGGGATATGAGAGAATTGTTCGTCATGCAGTGAAAGGCATGCTTCCTAAGGGACGTCTTGGAGCTAAAGTGCTGAAAAACCTCTACATTTTTGAAGGTCCTGAGCACAACAAGGAAGCACAGAGCCCAGTGACTATTGATATTAACACGCTTAAATAATCATTCAACATGGAAGTAATTAATGCATTGGGCCGCCGTAAAGCAGCTGTTGCCCGTATCTATATGAAAGAGGGTACTGGTAAGATCACTATCAACAAGCGTGACCTCGCCGACTATTTCCCGTCTGAGTTAATACAGTTCGTTGTGAAGCAGCCGCTCACACTCCTCGACGTGGCAGAGAAGTACGACATCAAAGTGAACCTCTTCGGAGGCGGTTACACAGGGCAGTCACAGGCGCTTCGTCTTGCTATTGCAAGGGCGCTCGTGAAAATCAACGCCGACGACAAGAAGGCGCTCCGTCAGGCTGGGTTCATCACCCGCGACTCACGTGTGGTTGAGCGTAAGAAGCCGGGTCGTCCGAAGGCACGCCGCAGATTCCAGTTCAGTAAACGTTAATCGAACACAACGGTTTTCTTTAACTTTGTTTTCATTACTTACTGACGAATATATTTTAAATCAAATTTTTTTATTATCAATTCGTTTAGTATCTAAACCGGGAAGACCTTAGATTTCAATATTTAAGGATTTATGAATTAAAGATTTTCTGTTTTTGAGTCTTTGGGTGGACGAATTTGAAGCCAATTGAATAGGCTGACAGATAAATCGTAAATTTGTTAATCATAAATATCAAAATACCGAGTTACTCTCCGGTTGGGTTTGAACAAAAACTTAAAAAAGAAAGTAAACTATTATGGCAAGAACATCATTTGAGACATTACTTGCAGCAGGCAGCCATTTCGGCCACCTGAAAAGAAAGTGGAACCCCGCTATGGCTCCGTACATCTTCATGGAGCGCAACGGCATCCATATCATAGACCTCCACAAGACTGTGGCTAAAATCGACCAGGCCGCTGAGGCACTGAAGGCGATTGCCAAGAAGGGAGAGCGTATCTTATTTGTTGCTACTAAGAAGCAGGCTAAAGAAGTGGTGGCTGAGAAAGCCGCATCTGTTGGTATGCCATACGTGATTGAGCGTTGGCCGGGCGGTATGCTCACCAACTTCCCCACTATCCGTAAGGCAGTGAAGAAAATGGCGAACATCGACAAGATGCTTGCCGACGGTACATACGACAAGCTGTCGAAGCGTGAGAACCTTCAGATCCGCCGTAAGCGCGAGAAGCTGGAGAAGAACCTAGGATCTATCGCTGACCTCAAGCGTCTTCCTTATGCTCTCTTCGTTATCGACGTGATGAAGGAGAACATCGCAGTGAAAGAGGCTAACCGTCTGGGTATTCCTGTGTTCGGAATAGTGGATACCAACTCCGACCCTACAAACGTGGATTTCGTTATCCCGGCAAACGACGACGCAACCAAGTCTATCGAAGTTATTGTTGACGCGTGTGTGGCTGCTATCGCAGAGGGTATCGAGGAGCGCAAGGCTGAGCGTGTGGATATGGAAGCTGCTGGCGAGGTAACTGAGGAGACTGTTCCTGAGGACCGTCCGATGAGAAAGCGTATCTCCAAAGCACGCGCTGAGAAGAAAGCAGAGGCTGCAGAGGCTCCCGTAAAGGAAGAGGCCGCTCCTGCTGAGGAAGAGGCTGCTCCTGCTGAGGCACCTAAGGCTGAGCCTGAGGCTCCGGCAAAGGAAGAGGCTGCTGAGTAATACAAACAGCAATTTAAGTTTTTCCGGAATTTCCGGAATTTCCAGGTAAGCCGGAATCTCCGAGAAATCCGAAAAAAATCTTAATTCGTAAATCTTTTAATTTTAATATCAAAATGGCTATTACATTACAAGACATAAATGCGCTTCGTCAGAAGACTCAGGCTGGTCTGATGGACTGCAAGAAGGCACTGACAGAGGCTAACGGCGACATGGACGCCGCAATGGAGATTCTTCGTAAGAAAGGACAGATGGTGGCAGCTAAGCGTTCCGACCGCGAGGCTGCTGAGGGATGCGTCCTCGCTAAGGTTGACGGTAAGTTCGGTGCGCTGCTCGCGCTGAAGTGTGAGACCGACTTCGTGGCTAAGAACGCTGACTTCGTGGCTCTTGCAAACAAGGTGATCGACGCTGCTGTGGCTGCTAAGGCTAAGACTCAGGAAGAGGTGAACGCACTCGATATCGACGGTGGTCCGGCTTCTGAGGCTGTGGTGAACCGCTCAGGTGTGACTGGTGAGAAGATGGAGCTCGACGGATATGCAACCGTTGAGGGCGAGAAGGTGGTGGCTTACAACCACATGAGCCAGAGCTTCCTCTGCACACTCGTCGCATTCAACAAGGACTGTTCTGACGAGGTGGCTAAGGGCGTTGCCATGCAGGTGGCTGCCATGAGCCCTATCGCACTCGATGAGAGCCAGATTTCCGACGCTGACAAGGCTAAGGAGCTTGCTGCTATCATCGACAAGACAAAGGAGGATGAGGTGAAGCGCGCCATTGAGGTTCAGCTCAAGAAGGCTGGTATCAACCCGAACCTCGTTGACAGTGAAGACCACATCAACTCTAACATCACAAAAGGGTACATCACTGAGGAGCAGGGTGCTCAGGCACGTGAGATCATCGCCACTGTGGGTGAGTCTGCACGTCAGAACCTCAATGAGAAGAAGATTGAGATGATTGCTCAGGGACGTCTCAACAAGTACTACAAGGAGGTTTGCCTCCTCAATCAGGCTTACATCGACGATGCTAAGCTTTCTGTTGCTGACTACCTCAAGAGCGTTGACAAAGACCTCACAGTCGTTGACTTCAAGCGCTACACACTCCGCGCTGAGTAATCAGTATATCTAAATAAGTTAAAGCCGCCCAAGCTGGATTGCTTGGGCGTTTTTTTGCTTTTTTGCAGGACACAAGGTCCTGCCTACCTCTCCTGTGCGTTTTCTTGAGGGCTTACGGTTGCAGAGCAGGTTTGAGCCACCTTTTCCTATATAGATTCCTTCTGTTCCTTTTCTTAGCCAGCGTAGCTTTCCTGATTCCTTCTGTTCCTTTTCTTGGCCGGTATGGCATTTCCCGATACCTTCTGCATTTTAGTTACCCCAAGGGAGAGGTAGGCGAGACCTGGTGTCTCGCAATAGCGGCCGGCGAAGCACGGCCCCATCACCACCTTCAATAAAAAGTTAAAAAAGGAAAAAACCTTTCTCGTTTTCTTCTTTTTCCTTATTTTTGCATCTAAAAAAGAGCTCCAATGGCAAAAAAGAAAACACCAGAGGAATTCGTAAAGCAACGATCAGACCATAAAAAATACGCAAAAGGCAGTAAGCCATCCATGCACCGTCGCTGCGACATCCATGACTACAAAGATAAGGCAACGTATATGTTTACGATTTGTCTGAATGAACGACGCCATTTGTTTGGGAAGCTGGTCATACCACATGGATTTTCTGCGTCCTTTGATAATCGAAAAGCAGGACACGAGGTCCTGCCTACCTCTCCTGTGGGACATCAGACATCCGTAGAAAAACGAGAGAAACTTCCATACATCCAACTCTCGGCTGTGGGGGAGATGATAAAATCGCAATGGGAAGAAATCCCTTTGGAATACAGCCAGATTGACAATGTCGCACTGCAAATCATGCCGGACCACATACATGGAATGTTGCAGGTAAGAGCTCAGCTTCCTATGCCGATTGGAAAGATAATCGGCCGTTTCAAATTTCTCACCACTAGGAAATATAACCAGCTGATAAACGGACCTGACTTCAAAGAGCGGGGATGTTCCGTATTGCAACTGTGGGAAAATGGGTTCGCAGATAGTATCGTAACGAGTGATGAACGGCGCAAAACACTTCTCCATTACATTTACGACAATCCCCGGCGGCTTGCAATAAAGTTGCTGAGCCAGGATTTTTTTCATGTCAAACAAGCTGAAATTGCAGGCTATTCCTTTCACTATGTGGGTAATTTCAATCTATTGAACGGAAGGCTCATTCAGTTGCAGTGCTCAAGAAGAATGGGAGAATCTGACATTGAGAAAGAAATAACAAAATGCGTGGTGCAGGCCATGCAAGGCGCTGTGTTTGTCACTCCTTGTATCAGTGCTGGTGAGAAAGTGGTGACGCGCAATCTGTTCGATTCTGGATTTTCGTTGATTGTACTTTTGGAAAACGGTTTCAGTGAGTTTTATAAGCCGCCAGCTGCTTATTTGGAGGCCTGTGCGATGGGGAAGATTCTTTTTCTTGCACCATGGGGTCATCATAACGAAAAACGTCCTATTACACGCGAGCAGTGCCTTGCTCTCAACCAGATGGCGGCTGACATCTGCCGATTATGTGGCCTGCATAGCTGATTATGATTGCAGGACACAAGGTCCTGCCTACCTCTCCTCTGCGATTTCTTGAGGGCTTACGGTTGCAGAATAAGCTATGCTCCCTTCTTGAAGCCCTGGCCTTTTGCTTTTCAGAGCCTCCTGCGTCTCTGATACCTTCTGCATTTCAATTACCCCACGGGAGAGGTAGGCGAGACCTCGTGTCTCGCAGTATCGGCCGGCGAAGCACGGCCAAATCCTCCTCTCTCTTCCTCTTTTTTACAATCTGATACCATTCACTTCCAATAAGTTGAAATTTTACGTCAAAACGTAAAATTCTTTAATGATTTGTAACTGAATTTAACGGAAAATCCGTAACTTTGCACGGAATTATAGAACATACATACCGCACTGGGTGCGTGAGTCCCCGCGGTATTCCTAACGCCTTGGCAGACAATATAGATCGAAAGACGAAAGAACCGGCTGAAAGTTAAAGGATTTTGAGACGTGAGAGAGGATTTGCGATAATTGTAGCGAACGACGGGAAAGAAGAGAAATACGGTGAAGAATGCCGGAACAGCGAAGGCATAGCGACTTGTCTGCATGACTGACGATACAACAACCAATTTACTACTTATCTGCTAACAGACCATTTTCTGACAAGATTTCAGTTAATCCAACACCAGACCTGCCACCATCAGGTCTGCTTTGCGGTGTGTGTGGGACTGCTTTATGGATGCCAAATCACAAGAAAACATCGACTGCAATCCATTGCTGAGCTTACTACACTCTAAACCCTCAACTCTAAACTCTAAACAAAAAAAATATATGTTTAACTTAACTAAATCTTTTAACAAAACAATCATGAGAAAAAAACTACTTTTTCAATCTTGGTTGCTATTAGCATTGATGCTGATAGGAACCGGGAGTGCGTGGGCAGGAACACGACTGATAAATGTGAAGTCGTGGGACTTTACCTCTGTCATCTGGAGTGGTAGCGAAGTCGACAACTCCCAAAACATTACTATTAACAATGCTGGTTGTACATATTGTACTGGTGCTTTAAGTGGAATTGCTCTACAAGGTCCTGGCAATTGGAAGATAAACGACAATCCAGCAGGCCTTTACAACAATAATAGTGGTGGCCGTAACGTAGCCGTACTCGGCTTGAGAGCTGGCGATATTGTGACTGTTGTAACAAATGATGCTATTAGCGGTTTAGTTAATGGAGTAAACACAAATGGCACACTTAATGGCACATGCACTTTTTCTGTAAACGCTGATGGTGCATTTGGATTTACATATCCACGCTATAAAGTGATTTCTTCCATTACCGTGCAGCGTTCTGAGTATTTTGAGGATTCAAAAACTTGGGATTTTGTAAACAGCGGATATAATACTGACAATCTTCCAAGTGTTATAGACGGTCTAAAGATAAATGGTAATAGATCAGAATCAGGGGACTTTAATATTTGGGGGGGACTTCGTTTCAGAACAGCAAATGGATCCGTTGACATCCCTGTAACAGCTGGTCAGATAGTTACTATAGGTGGTGGCAGTTATGATGGTTCAGACCGTCATGGTATGACTATTTATGTGACTAACGCTATTGACGGGTCTGGCAGTGAACTGACTACTGGCTCAATTGATGCAGGAGGTGAGTTCAGCTGTATAGCTGCTTCAGACGGGTATGTAAGGTTGACGCGAGGTACAGTTGAACCCAGCAACTATTTTGCAGTTCGTTATATCACTGTTTACGACCCTGTTGCTTTCAACTACTCCGCCTGTGAAGCAGAGCTGATTGACTTGGACATTGATGAGCCGACAATCTGCTGTCCGGCTAACTCGGAGGTGACATACTCTGTAAGCAACACCAAGATTGCGAAACTTGGTGGAGAGGAACACTCGGGTGACTTGATGGGTGTAAACACTGGTATTACAGGTGTGAATGCAACCGTGAAATATAATAACCTGACCATGACTGCCAGCTATACGCTGACCATATCTGCCGATGAAGCCACATTCAGTGTGGATGGCAACACCTATACGCTGACAGGTCCTGGTAAGCTGGGCGAGCGAGTAGTAAACTCGGTTCCTAAGATGACAATGGAATTTGGTGAGAATGCGGATGGTATAACCAATATTACGATTGTACGTGACGAGAATGGCATCGGCAACGTGGCCACTACTCTCGACTCAAATGGATGGCAGCAAATTTGGTATGACGGTTCAAATGGTAATGTTCTGCCTCATCAGGGTACTTTCTATACATTTAAGCCTTCAGCTGCTGGTAAGCTCACAGTAAAAGGTTATCTCCGCGGTACCAACAGTGTTTATCTGGTGGATGCTGACAACCTTGCTCCCATGCCAAGCGATGTAACCGGACAAGTAAGTAAAGATGGCTCTTCGTGGAGTGGAACCACACCACCGGGTGAACCAACTCCTCGTGTGAATGGTTATAAGATGGCTGAGAAATACGAGAACACGATTTCCAATACCGGCGATATGCTTAAACAGACTGTATCGGGTCTTGCCAACGGTCGTTACACAGTCGTACTTCAGGCAAACGCTTGCTTTACTAACCGCGCTGAAGTGGCACGTCCAGAAGGATGGACATGGGATGCTTCTCAGGCCAACAATATCGCCAATGTGTTTGTGGAGACAGCCGCAGGTCGCCAGTCTCAGGCTATCACTGCTTTGAACGCTACAGAGGTGGCTACCAACGGACGTTTTACATTTGAGGTGAATGTGACTGACGGTACACTCACGATGGGTTTGAACAAAACCGCCATCGGAACCAACTGGGAAACCATCCAGATTGAGTCACTGAACTATCTTGATGCCAGCGACTCTCAATTTGAACCAGTTTGGAGCTACACTCCAACTTCCAGCTTCACGAACAACTCCGAAGTTGATGTAGAAGCTATTCTCACAGCCGGAAAGACCTACTACCTCTACGCCAACATTCCGTCTTCCAACGGTGTGAACTCATGGGGCACTTACCAGCTGCAGTCGTTCACCTACGAAAGTGCGTGGTCGTTCGCCGAGAAATCAGTTGTTGTAGATTTCAACGAAGTGACCAACTATGCAGGCATGGCTGTTGAGACTGTAATTAGCGGACTGAATCCGTCTCTCATTTACTCAGCCGAGTTCAAGGGCGACATCACGGGTACGATCAACCCGCAGACGGGTAAGATTGAGTCTATCTCAGCCACAGGCGACGACGCCGACAAGGGTGGTGCCATCGTTGTGACCGCCAGCGACGGCACAGACTCCGACTACTATGTCATCACCGTGCCTTATGCCAACCACCTCTGGGACTTCTGGGGTATTCCTACCCGCGGAGGTGACTATCCTACAGACCTGAACGAAGACTTCGACTGGGCAGTGAACTACGAGGTGCGTACCTACGACAATTCCACGCGAAACCTGACTTACCTGAACGAACCCGTACTCACCGCTGCCTTCGCTGTCGATGGAGACAACGCCGCATTCATCGGAGAGACTGCCGGATTCACCGTGCAATCCTCAGCCAAGCAGTTTGGTCTGCGTGCTGAGAGCGACAACCTCGGAGATTACAACAAGTTCAAGGCTTTCTTCCTTGACGGAGGAACCAACCAGGCAAAATACGCAGAATATATAGCAGACTACGGACTCGACCAAGCAGACTTCACCGCCGAGAAATTCGCAGAACTGAAGGCCGACGGTAACTTCGTGGACAGATACCTGAAGATTATGCTTGCTTATGGCCGCGACGATGTTTACAGCACCAACATCCTCGCCATGGAGAAGGGTGCCGTCATCACCATCCCTAACGTGAAGGCAGGCAGCTACATCGCCCTCAAGTGGTACCGTCATGCACCAGAGACCGGTGACCGCATCAAGCTCACGAACGCTGTCGACCTCGACGGAGTAGCAATTACCACTTACGTGAACGTGGTTAACCAAGGACGTAGTGGTACCAACATCTTCGGCAACCCTTACGGATGGATTGAGTTCAGGGCGGCAGCCGACGGCGACGTGACACTGCAGGTTGACGATAAAGGTTGGACCCACCTTAAGGCCATCTCCCTGAGCGAAGAATTCCACGACACTGATTTGGTGATCAGAGACGACTTGAACGACAAGAGTGCCACTACTTCTTTCAATACCACAGACGACGCAGTTTCCAACACTTATTCCCGCAATTCCTATTATACAAAGAGTGAGCAGGGTGTCGGTTACATCTACACGCTGAAAGACATGACAGGAAATGTGAATGCAACTACTGTAACGATTGACGGCGGTACACTCACGGCCGCTCAAGGAACAGTAGGAACTGCTACATTAGTGCTTACCGCAACTTCCAATGGATATGCCATCGACCGTGAAGAAATTGCTCTGAAGTTCGGAGCATACGGCGACACCCACCAGGATTATCCTTACACTTGGAACTTCACAAACATCAACACCGGCAACCTTGACGGCCAGGAGAACTGGACGAAGGATGGAGACAACTACACCGTGACTCCCGAGGCCACCACTGCCCACCTGCAGGACAACGAGCTGAAGAAGAGCGCAACCGACAAGAACGGCGTGGCAGAGTTCGACGAGCTCGGTATCGAGACCCCGACCAACACCGACGGCACTCCTACCGCCATCGACCTTACCATCACCGACAACGGCAACAGCACCACTACTACCGTGGGCGATACCGGCATCACATTCGTGGTTCCTGACGTGCCGGAGGACGCTACCGTATACGTGAAGGTGGTTCCTAACAACAACTCCACTGTGAACATCAGCAATGGAGACGGTGAGACCAGCCCTTCAAAGAAGGTGCTCAGCGACGACACTACCGTCTACACCATCGACGGTACTCCTGAGGCAAATGACGTGACCGTAGAACTGAAGAACGTTGAAATCCAGAGCATCGCCGTGACCAACATCTTCAAGGAGGCACGCATGGCTTCGGCTTCTGACAAATTCAGGTTCTATAACTCCGACTGCCAGGCCAAGGACATCGACTACGACCTGACTGACTACTACACCGGCATCGACATGAAGGCTATGTTCATCACATCGGAGAGTTTCGGAGAGTTTGACTACGATCGCGAGACCGCAGTGGTGAACGCAACGCCTGTGACGGCTCCTGTATCTGCCAACACCGGACTTATCGTCTTTACTAAGGACAACGAGGTACTCCACCCGCTCTTCGTGCCAGACGTGAACACAACCGAGCGTCAGAACACCGAAGGCAACATGCTCGTAGGCGTGCTCTTCAATGAAGAGACCGGCACTTCTTCTACTGAGACACTTTACAAGGAAGTGGTGACCGATCCGGGTACGCCATATCAGGACCTTGCAGATTACAAAGACAACATCGGAACGTTCACGGCTGAAGGCAGTAGCGTGCTTAACAGCTCTGTCCGTATATACTTATTCGACGAACAGGCCATAAAGTTCGCAAACAGTTACAATAATGGAGCGAACTATGTGGAGGTGACTTGCGATGGTGGCTTCAAAAGAGGATGCATCATCACTTATAGCGGCTGCATCAGCAGCGATGACGCAACTGAAACCGGTGCTATCCAGATTTACGATGAAAACGGAAACCTGTTGCACGAGTCTCAGAACTTCGTAAATGTGTACGACGGTAGCAACCAGATGGAATCTGTCAGTTCTTTCCAACTTGAAAGCGATGCCCAGAGCCTACGTATTGCACGCAAGGGCAACACTGCCACCTATGTCACCACCTTCCGTGTGGAGTGGACGGGATCAGATGCCACTACAGAGCTTGTTGAGACCCCTGTCACCATCTACACCGGCAACGTGGCACCTGCTGGGAGCGGCACTTACCGTTATCTTTTCACCAACCAGTACAACACCGTAGGTCAGAACAAC